>JGI24699J35502_11134074_pt1 | contig 28335 bp, 19 predicted proteins | sample TergutMp193P4_FD_35502 | JGI IMG/M metagenome (IMG submission 35502)
ATCCTTTCTGTATTTCCATAGCAAACTTGAGGACGATACTTTGCATTAACCGCCACTGCTTAACTTTCTTTTTCTTACTCTTGCAATGATTGGTAAATTGATTCCACCACGATTCGCCTGTTCAGTGATTTATTGAAAAGAGTGGGTCGTAACCCTAAAGGTGACGGAAAAAATGTATTTAATGATTGGTTTAATAATGGGCACGTTTGTTCCGCCTTTTGAAGTTTTTCATAAGCCAGACAATCGTTTCCCTCTAATAAGCAATATCAGCCTCATATATCAGCTGATAATATCCGCTTTCAATGTAATCGCATTTACATGTGTCCTGTGCATAGAGTGAATGTATGGAAATTATTCCCAAACAAATAATTGAAAAAATGACCTTTTTTTTCATAATTTTATTCATCATTCTATACTGTAAAATTCCGCTTTTCCGCATTGCGGACAAATATACACGTCAAAATTTCTCTTTTTTACAAATAATTCAAATAAATTTCCGAAAATACCATAGTTTTTTCCTTCAAAAAATTTGTAAACTCCCGAATACTGAAGTTTCGCATTGCAACGCAAACAGTTTAATTCTTTATCCATAATAATAGTAATTTAATTAATTATTTATTCTTATAATTTTTCAAAATCCATTCCCAATAAATATCTTTACCATCTAAAACGTCTGTCCATGAAGTTGGTATATATATTTGAGGCGTTAAAGATAATTCATTGCATTTATCCGTATCTGTGGACGATTAAAGATTTTGTGACTGACAAATCCTCTCGTTTTTGTATTGGGTAATTTCCAAGCCAATAAATCGCCATAACTACAAGGACGATAAGAACTTTTACTACCCACTACGATACCTATATTATTATCTACTGCAACCGTAATCAATAAACCTGCACTACTGTACGTTTTTGCATTTTGAATAAAAATAATATTTCCTTTGAAAATTTTATCACTATCTTCATTTTTAATAAAATATTCATCTATTTTTTCAAATACGGATACTTCTTTTTTACCTTCCAACAATTTTGATAAGAAAGAATCTTCACACAACTTACTATTGCCTCCGCTGTTGCTTCTGACATCTATCACTAAAGTTTTTATTTTATTTGTTTCTATTGTTTGAAACATTTCTTTCAGAAATGTATCGAAACGTGGATATTGTGATAATGTTTTTTCTAAATCTTCCGATATATTGTTTGAGTTATTCATATAATATTGAAAACGCATAGCGCTTTGGTCGGTACAAGTGTTAAATTGCAAATAACAAATGCTTTGTTCCGGAAGTAACTTATACAAAAATGGTTGTTTCATATTTTCTCTTACTGAATTTATCTGATTGTTAGGCTGCTGTAAAGCTAAATTTACTTGATTCATCGAAATGGGATGCAATGAAACATTTGTATTATCGGTGAATATAAGTAATAAATCTTTTTGATAGACATTCCCATTTTTATATGCATCAGAGTTTTCAATACTCAAATTTGAATATTGTTTGAAATCAAAATTCTGTCCTTGTATGGGCAGCAGGCTTAATATTGCCATAAAAAATACAATTGAAAAGCGAACTAAATTTCTATTCATTTTTAAAATATATACTACTATGTAAAACCATGTTCTATTTTGGTGCAAATTTAATTTAAATCTTACATAGATACAACTATTTAAGAATAATTTTTAACGTACTATTTTTTTCTAAAAAGCAATATCTTAATCATATTATTTTATTGCTTCTTCTTCATTTCTTTAATCATTACTACACAAATAGATACTAATAATATTCCTATAGCAATTATTACACTCCATAAAAATACTGGTCGTTCCAATAAAGTAGGCTCCCTTTTAGGAACAACATTTTCGGGCATGGAATAAAGATTTTTCAGTTTGAGTACGGGTATATCCGCCGGTATTTCATTGCGGAAATATTCAATATCATACGCCGTAGAAACCGGATCCTTACTGTTCAGCGACATATTATATTTTTTACCGGCTTCAAGATATATGCAGGCATAACGACAGAGACCGTACAATTTTACCGAATCGATAACTAATGGGGGATTATTTTGATTTTCAATTATGATAAATGTTTGAGGAGTAAAGAAAAAATCATTAATCGAAAGTGTATTTTCATCTCTTGATGATAAATGAAAGCGATAGTTATTATAAGATAACGAATCTATCAATATCGCTTGACGATAATAATCGGGTTTATTTTTAATACTAAATTCTATTTTATTTATACAATAAATATATTTCAAATCCGGAAAGGAAAGATATGTATTCTTATCATCAAAGTTGTTCTCTATCACAAATTTCCCCGGGTCAATCTCTGTAAAATTACCATAAATGTTTGAATTTTTTATTTTTCCAACTTTTAGAACATCCAAAGGACTTATCTGGTCATTCCATAATATTATCTCATAATACCTGTAATTTCCTTGAGGGAAATCAATAATTAACATTTCCGTATTTTCTTGCACCTGTTTAGCAAATTCGGACAATCTTGTCTCTTGTTTTACTATATACCACTGTTTTAAATCATTGCTACCTCTTACAGATGCATACTTTCTCGTTTCTGCTTGCTGTAAGATAATACAAAAGCGATTTAGATTTTCGACTGATTTATTATCTACAATTATAATATTCAAACTGTCTTTTGTAGTATTATTTATCAAATCGAAATTCTCAACGCTGCTGATTTCTCGGATAGGGTCTGCCGAGCGGATAAAATAAGGCGTTTCATTATCATTCTCATCTAATATCTTCAAATATTGCAATCCGGCTCCAATCAGTTCCTGATTAAGCTCGACATTGTAGTAATCGCTTTTTTCGACAGCAGGCAGTTCTGCTTTCCATATCGTTTGTCCAAACCCGTATTGTACAAATAATAGAAGCGCAAATATCAGAAGATGTTGTTTCATTGACTTATTTCGTTAGTTTCATTTTCCGTTTCGTTGTTGTTTTTAACCAAGGTCCTTATTTTTTGCTGGAGAAAAGAAACCAGCAACAATATTACTCCCAGCAATACAAACGAAATAATTCGTCCGGATTGCGACATTCTCCATACATCATAAGCATAAAATTTCAAAATGATAAATCCGAAGAAGACAAGAGATATTTTACGTAACAATACTTCTTTCCGGGTTAATCCCCAAATCATTAAAATCATTGCAATTACACCCCATAAGATAGGATATCCGAATGTATGAACATCATATAATACTTTATAATAATTATCATAATTTCCAGATATCCAGACAACGATATTATCGGTTTCCACACTTAGTATTACAACTGCTAAAACAGTCAGCAACCAACTAAGCCAGACGCTTTGATTATATGATAATGATTTTATATTTTTAGTAACAAGATAGATAATATATGCAATCGCAGGCAATGATAATAAATGAACCGAAAAGTAACTTGCAGGATAACTTTCTTCCAAAGAATTAAATATACTATAACGTAAGTCTGTTACAATTTTTGCATAGAAAACGGCATAAAATAATACGCTTAAATACAATAATCCGAAAATATACTTTTTAGTTGAAACATCTTTATTATTAATAATTCCTAAAACAGCAATATAAATTATTGTGAAAGTTGAAAGGACAGTAAGCCTGAAACTTGATATTTCATAATAATCAATATTTGTATAATGCGCTAACTGAATATCTAATTCAATATATGGAACTATATAGGCAAGTACTATTATTATAATCTTTAATATTTTGAGAAGCTGTTTTTTAAAACCGTTTTCCATCGGTTCACGTTTCAACAGCAACATATTAACTATGAATGCTGCGATAACAACAATACCTGTAATAAACAACCGGTTAGCTATCAGTGTCATCGTATTTTCGTATGAATACAAATTATGAATATCCATTAAATACGAAATTAAAATCAGGAAAGAAATCAGAATAAATCCTGCATAAAAAACTTTAATTTGGGATTTTTGCCACAGCCAAAGTAAAATAACTGCTTCCGCCGCCCAGAAAAGAGTGATAACGTGACCTTTCAACTGTATGGGTATGGCGAGGCTGACAAAACTTAAAACGATTGTGATAATCAGATAAATCATATTACGGTCTATCCGACTGTTTCTGAATAATGTTACCAAAACAACCGCATTTATAACTGCAAGTGAAATTGTTATCAATCCTCTTATATCGGAAGAATAATGATCGAAAACAAATAAAAATGCGAGAAATGCAAATAGATTATTCGTCAGAATCAGAAATACCTGATATGCCGAAATCTTCCTTTCGGATTTATAATGGTCGAACAATGCCAACAGATAGAATTGTATAAAAAATAAAGAAATAAATAGAGATACATTAAAAAATTGATTTTCATAAGAACTAACAGCCCATGTCCAGAAGAACAAAAGCGTCAGGACAAAACTTATAATTCCTATTATACGCCATTTCTTTATATAGGAAACAATCAACATTCCGGTATTCAATATAAAAATATACGAGAAAAGTACAACATAATTTCCTATTCCCGTGCTGACCATAAGCGGAGAAGCAAAGCCGCCAAGAAGGGAGAAAACGGCAAGTTCTTTCCGGTTATAAAGAAGTGAGAGGATCACTGAAAATGCAGTTGTAAGAATCAATAGAGTAAAGGCGAGCGTTTGCCCGAACAGTGCGTATTCGCGAAAAGCTAAGGTAATTGTAATATAAAATACCGAAATTCCTCCACCTACCAATATCGATGAAAAGACTTGATATTTTGTTTTAAGTTTGTGAGCTATTCCGATAATTATGCCTCCTGTTAGAAGGCCTATCCCTACACGTCCGATTTCATTAATCCAATTTTGGTCGATGGCGTATTTAACAAAAAATCCGATACCCAGAACAAGTGTAACAATACCTATCTTGCTAAGCCAGTTAGCTCCCAAAAGTTTTCCAAAAATATTCCGATCATCGATATTTTCCGCTGGTTGCGGAGTGATAGAAGTAATATCAGAGTCCTGTTGATTGACCGTTTGAAAATATGGTGTTTCTAAAATTGTATTTTCTGAATTGATACTTATGTCGGAAACGTAAGGCGTTTCACGAATTTCAGGCGTCTTGCTAATATCTGCTGTTTCATAAGTTTCTTTTGTATCATGAGTTTTTTCAGCTTCGTGAACTTCCGTTTCCTTTGAAACCACAGGGACTTCTTTTGGTACCGGCGTTTGAGTTTTGGCAGGCATCAACAAATTGCTGAAAGCGTTGATTTTTTCATTAATATATTCTAATTCATTTTTAAGTGAATTTATCTTAGAAATAATAATAATTGGGAAAATAATTATTGCTATAATTAGAATCAGCAATATTAAAATTATAAATCCTAAGTCATCCATAAAATATTAAGTTAAATCGCCGTAAAAGTACAAAAATTTTTGTTCGGTTTATGAAAAAAATTTATCTTTGTATTCACTTTTGTTATAATATATAATAAAATATGAAACGTCCCAAAATAGTCCAAACTTTGAAAGTTGTTTTGAAGAGGATAGCTCCTGATGCAACAGTGATTTTGTATGGCAGTGAAGCTCGTGGCGATGCTTGCGAAGGTAGCGATATTGACATATTGGTTTTACTGGATAAAGATAAAATTACTTTGCATGACCGCCAGGCGATAACTTATCCTTTTTATGATGTAGAACTGGAAACGGGTGTAATCATTAGCCCCAAAGTCTTTTCCATGCAACAATGGAACAACCAGCTGGCAATTACACCTTTTTACCATAACGTAATGAAATACCCATTCTCATAGAACACGAGTTATGGAATACTGCGATAAATCGTTTATATTATGCCTGTTATTATGCAGTAACTGCATTGTTAATTAATTCCGGCATAGAAGCACATACCCACGTGGGAGTGCGTCGAATGCTGGCTTTGCATTTCACAAAAGCGGAAAAGCTATCAATCAAATTGAATAAGTTTTATACCGATTTATTCGAGAATAGACAAACGAGTGACTATGCTGATTTTATATATTTTGACCGAGAAACAGTAGAAGAACTTTATTGCTAAGCGATTGTTTTTATCGATGCAATAAAAAAATTAGTAGTTTAATTAATATCTTCGGAATGGCGTCTTACCATGTCAAAGTTAAAAGCAAGTGTTTTTCTTTTTTAATCTTTTATTCAATAAGTTAATCTTTTTATAATGCGTTAGTTCTGATTCTCCGGTACTTCATCATCATTAATTTCCTCTTCCTCTTCGTCTTCCTCTTCGTCTTCCGGTTCCGGATTTTGAGGACCGTCTTTTCTGAAAATCAGGGCGCATAAAAATCCGCTGATTGCTCCAGCTAAATGACCTTCCCATGAAATGGAAGGATCGATGATTTCGGTGACAGGAAACATACTCCAAACAGTACTTCCGTATAGGAAAACAACCATCAGCGAAACAGCCATCAATGGGATATATCGCCGGAAAATTCCGCTGAAAAACAGGAAAAAAGTCAATGAATAGGTCAATCCGCTGGCTCCGATATGCCATGAGTCGCGACCGAAAATCCATGTAAAGACTCCCGACAAAATCCATAAAATAGGGAAAACCACGTATCCCAAATCTTTATAGAAATAAAATAGACACCATGATAAAACCAACAACGGTATGCTGTTTGAAAAAAGATGCTTTGCATCGGCATGAATAAGGGGTGAAGTAATAATTCCCCATAGTCCATTCACTTTTCCGGGGTAAATTCCCAAATGGCTCCAGTTGGCTGTCCAAGATTTTTCCACCAGTAACATTAACCATAATATTATGATAAATAAAACCGGAAAAAAGAGCGCATAAAGCATTTGTTTTTTTTCAATTTTCAGATTCATGCGTCATAATTTGTTTTCGTTTCATGTATTCTTTTTTGAACTTTCACTGCAAATTTAAGAAAATAAATAAAAAAAACGGCATTTTATTTGCGCATCATAAAAATATGTAGTAATTTTCGTCTTTAAATTAAGAAATAAAGGTCAAATAAGACTAAAAAACACAAAATATGAGTTATTTAAAATTCGATAAAACTCTTCTAATCAATTTAGAAGAATCATTGACGAGGGAAATATTGCGTACAAATCGAGGAGGAGCTTATCATTCTACTACCATTGTTGATTGTAATACTCGTAAATATCATGGTTTGCTTGTAATTCCGGTTCCGGCTTTGGGCGAAGATAATCATGTGCTTCTGTCGTCTCTCGACGAAACGGTTATTCAACATGGAGCCGAATTTAATCTGGGTATTCATCAGTTTGATAATTATCATTTTAGTCCAAACGGACATAAGTATATTCGGCAATACGATTGTGATATTATGCCGCGAACTATTTACCGGGTTGGCGGAGTAGTTTTGTCAAAGGAAAAAGTTTTTTCAATTTTTGAAAATCGCATTTTGATTAAATATACGTTGCTTGACGCTCATTCTCAAACAACTCTGCGATTCAAACCGTTTCTTGCATTCCGGAATGTAAATTTCCTTACTTCAGCTAATCCGTATGCGAGCCAGCATTACGAATTAGTAGAAAATGGAATAAAGACGCGCATGTATGAAGGGTATCCCGATTTATATATGCAGTTTAATAAACCATGTGAATTTGTTTTTCAACCGGATTGGTATAAAAATATTGAATATTCGAAAGAAATGGAACGTGGTTTTCCTTATAAGGAAGATTTATATGTTCCGGGATATTTTGAATTGGAAATTAAAAAAGGAGAATCGATTTATTTTTCCGGTGGAGACTCGTTTATAGACCCTGCGGTTCTTGCGGAAAAATACGAGAGAGAAATTCAAGGTCGCACCTCACGTACAAGTTTTTATAATTGCTTGAAAAATGCAGCCCAGCAATTTTACCATCGTCCTACTGAAAACGATGCTTACTTGATAGCTGGATATCCATGGTTTAAAGTTCGGGCGCGAGATTTGTTCGTGTCTTTACCCGGCTGCACTTTATCTATTGACGACCCTGTGCGTTTTGAGAAAATTATGGCTACCGCTATTCCAGCTATTCGAAATTATATGAAAGATAGTTCCGGAGATAAAGTAATTAAAGAGATTGAAATGCCGGACGTATTTTTATGGGCGATATGGGCTTTGCAACAATATTCGAAAATGCAAGGCATAGCTCAGTGTCAAGAAAAATATGGTGAATTAATTCAGGAAATTATTGATTATTTTATTGAAAATAAGCACCCTAATTTAGTTTTGGAAAAAAACGGTTTACTCTATTCTGATGGAAAGAATCGAGCGATTACGTGGATGAATTCTTCTACTATTGATGGTAAGCCCATAGTTCCTCGTTCAGGTTATATCGTAGAGTTTAATGCTCTGTGGTACAATGCTCTGAAATTTGCGTCCGAATTAGCAGGGGCACAAGACGACACTGAGCGGGTTAAACGGTTAGAAGCGATTGCAAGAAAAACAGGAACTTCGTTTTCGGAAACCTTCGTTAATGGTTATGGTTATTTGTTTGACTATCTTGATGGAACGTATATTGATTGGAGCGTTCGTCCAAATATGCTCTTCGCTATTGCTTTGGATTATTCGCCATTAGACCGTCAACAGAAAAGAACCGTATTGAATATCATTACAAAAGAGTTATTAACACCCAAAGGAATACGTTCTTTAAGTCCCAAAAGCGAAGGATATCGTCCTTATTATGTCGGATCACAAGATGATCGGAATTATGCTTATCATCAAGGAACTGCCTGGCCTTGGCTGATGGGTTTCTACTTGGAAGCTTATCTGCGTTTGTATCAGTTAAGTGGAATTTCCTTTGTTGAACGCATGCTAATCGGATTAGACGACGAAATGAACCGGCATTGTATAGGAACATTATCAGAATTGTTCGACGGAAATCCCCCGTTTCAAAGTAGGGGAGCTATTTCTTTCGCCATGAATGTGGCTGCTATTTTGCGAGTATTGAAATTATTGGAAAGTTATACCGAAATTATGAATGATGAACTATAAATTAGGAATTGATTAATATCAATCTTAAAATTATAATTCATAATTCATAATTCATAATTATATAAAAATGAAAGCTTTAATGTTTGGATGGGAATTTCCACCACATATATTAGGAGGATTAGGAACTGCAAGCTTTGGTTTAACAAAGGGGATGTCTTTGCAATCCGATATGGAAATCACATTTGTCATGCCTAAGCCATGGGGCGACGAAGACCAAAGTTTTTTGCGCCTGATAGGAGCAAATAATACTCCAGTCGTTTGGAAAGATGTTTCTTGGGATTATGTTAAGCAACGTATTGGCAATTACATGGATCCGCAATTATATTTCAATTTGAGAAATCATATTTATGCCGATTTCAGTTATTTTAATACCAACGATTTAGGTTGTATCGAATTTTCGGGACGCTATCCCGATAATCTGCTCGAAGAAATTAATAATTACTCAATTGTAGCCGGTGTAATTGCACGGACTGTAAGTACGGATATTATTCATTCGCATGACTGGCTTACCTATCCGGCGGGTATTCATGCGAAAACAATCACCGGGAAGCCTTTGGTTATTCATGTACACGCAACTGATTTCGACCGAAGCAGAGGAAAAGTTAATCCACAAGTATATGGCATTGAAAAAGACGGAATGGATCATGCAGACCATATTATTACCGTAAGCAATCTGACGCGCAACACGGTCATTGAAAAATACCATCAAGATCCGAAAAAAGTAACTACAGTACATAATGCCGTTGAGCCATTAAGTCCCGAAATAGAAGCTATTGGTTCAAAAAAAGGTACAAAGGATAAAATCATTACCTTTTTAGGGCGTATTACAATGCAAAAAGGTCCCGAATATTTTGTGGAAGCAGCCGCTCGTGTATTGAAAAAAGCCAACAATGTCAGGTTTGTTATGGCAGGTAGTGGCGATATGATGAACCAGATGATTCGCTTAGCCGCACAAAGGAATATTTCCGACAGGTTTCATTTTACCGGATTTATGAAGGGAACGCAAGTATATGAAGTACTCAAGTCGAGCGATGTTTATGTCATGCCTTCGGTATCCGAACCTTTTGGAATTTCGCCGCTTGAAGCCATGCAATGCGGTGTTCCTACTATTATTTCAAAGCAGTCTGGTTGTGCGGAAATTCTCAACAATACAATCAAGACCGATTATTGGGATATTGAAGCAATGGCAGATGCAATGTATTCAATTATTACCTATTCAAGTATGTATGAATACCTTAAAGAAGAAGGAAAAAAAGAAGTTGATGCTATTACATGGGAAGATGCCGGTATGAAAGTTCGTCGGATTTACAATCAGGTTCTGCAGGGGGTATGATAAGCGGGGAAAAATGCCTATCTTTGCGCCGTTTCTTAGAAAAACCTAAAATACAGTGACTCATTTTATTCTTATTTTTGTCTGTATCTCTGCGGGCGTCATTCTTTCTCGATTGCGTTTGCTGCCGGAAGATGCTCACAAAGGCGTTAATGCGTGGGTAATAAATGTTGCCTTACCGGCGCTTGCATTGCGCTATGTGCCTGAAATCGAATGGAGCAGTCGCATACTGCTTCCTGTGATTGGTCCGCTTCTTGTCTGGACGGGAGCTTGGTTATTCGTCAGGATATATGATTGGAAAAAGCAGCTTTCAATTGCTTCGCGGACAGCCTTATTTGTGACTTGTGGATTGGGAAATACGGCTTTTCTCGGATTTCCTATGGTTGCTGCCTTTTACGGCGAATCGGAAATACAATACGCCGTTGTTTTTGATCAAGTTACATTCATTATTTTTTCTACATTAGGCGTTATTACCATTCTGAAGGCTTCTTCCGAAAAATCTGAAACTTTGCATTTTACTTATTTCTTGAAACGAGTTTTACGTTTTCCGCCGCTTATTGGCAGCTTGCTTGCTTTGACTTTATCGCGCTTCACCGATTTTTCCCTTGTGAATCCGCTTTTGGATAAATTAGTTGCTACGATGTCTCCTATGGCTTTGTTTTCTATTGGTTTACAATTGAAATTCGGCGCTATAAAGCAGGAATGGAGATTAATATCTGCCGGCCTTACTTATAAATTATTGTTAGCTCCCATTTTAATTCTGTTATTGGCTTTTATTTTGCATTCCTCCGGTAATCCGGCTAAGATAGGTGTTTTTGAAGCCGGCATGTCTTCGCATATTACGGGTAGTTTATTAGCCAGTCATCACGGTCTCAACCCACGATATTGTTCTTTGGTAGTCGGTATGGGAATTATAACCGGATTTATTACGTCAACCGGCTGGTATTTTTTATTGGGATATTTGTTTTGAACCTTCTGTCAAGCGCCGGTATGACCGAATCCTCCGGCTCCGCGAACGGTGTCCGTTAATTGTTCGCAAGTTATCCATTCCACTCGCTCGTGACGGGCGACCACCATTTGGCAAATTCGCTCTCCGTCGTTGATTACAAATGGTTTGTTGGAAAGATTGACTAAAATTGCTTTTATTTCTCCCCTGTAATCCGAATCGATTGTTCCCGGAGTATTCACTAACGATATGCCGTGTTTGATTGCTAAACCGCTTCTTGGACGAATTTGTGCTTCATAGCCAACGGGCAATTCAATAAAAAGTCCGGTCGGAACTAAGATTCGTTCCAAAGGGTCTAAAGTAATCGGAGCATCAATATTTGCCCGCAAATCCATTCCTGCCGAATGAAGCGTTTCGTATTCCGGTAAGGCATGTTTCGATTTATTAATGATTTTAACTTGCATACTTGATAAATAATTTTTTTGTTTGTGAAATTAATATTTTTAGTTTGAATCACTACATCGGATCGACATCGTATTGAATGATAACGGATGAAGATGCTGGCTCTTTCCGGATGCGGTTCTGTGATTCATCAATGATTTCGTGCAGCAACCGGATGGAAACGCCCGCTTCGATTTTCAATAATATTCGGCGAATATACAAGTTTTGTATCCGGCTCGCAGGCGGTTTTTCAGGACCAAGTACGCGATCGCCTAACCTTTCGCGCAAGTATTGAGCGAATGTACATGCGGTGGCATTTATCACATCTTCTTTTCTGTGCTTCAAATAGATATATATTAAACGATAGAGTGGGGGATAATGGAATAATTGCCGCTCTTCTATTTGCATTTTGTACATGGCTTCGTATTGGTTCGTAAGCGCTGTCTGAATCAATGGATGGTCAGGGTGCGAAGTTTGCAGGATGACTTCGCCCGATGTTTTGCGCCTGCCGGCTCGTCCCGCTACTTGCGATATCAATTGCCATGCTCGCTCATAAGCCCTGAAATCAGGAAAATTCATCAATGAATCGGCATTGAGAATCCCGACCAAACGCACGTTTTCAAAATCCAAGCCTTTTGAAATCATTTGTGTTCCGATTAAAATTTGTGTCTTCCCCAATGCAAAATCAGATAGAATTGTTTCAAATGATTTTTTGTTTTTTGTGGTATCCGTATCCATGCGGGCTATGGAAATATCCGGAAATAACGTTTTAACTTCTTCTTCTACTTTTTCCGTACCGAATCCTAAAGGTTTTAAATCCGGATTTTCACATTCGGGACATTGGGTTGGAACAGGATAGGTTCGCCCGCAATAATGGCAATTCAAACGATTGCTTTGTTTGTGATATGTCAGGCTGACATCGCAGGATTTGCATTTAGGCGTCCAATCGCAAATTCGGCAGGATAGGGTAGAGGAGAAGCCTCGCCGGTTTTGAAACAATAGCACTTGTTCGCCTGCTTGTAAGGTTTCATGCATCTTTTCGATTAACAATGGAGAAAAAATAGACTTCATCTTCTTTTTTCTTCTTAATTCTTTTACATCGACAGGGATGATAGTAGGCAATTCTTTTTCCTCAAATCGTTTATCTAATCTAACATAACCATACTTGCCGGTTTGAGCATTAAAATACGATTCAATACTTGGAGTAGCGCTTCCCAATAAAGTTTTTGCGCCATGCATTTTTGCCAGAACAATCGCAGCATTTCGGGCATGATAACGAGGCGCCGGGTCTTGTTGCTTGTAACTCGGCTCGTGTTCTTCGTCCACAATCACTAATCCCAAATCTTTGAAAGGCAAAAAGAGCGATGAACGTGCGCCCAGAATAATCTGGTATCCGGAATCGCTAAGCAAATTATTCCATATCTCCACTCGTTCATTGTCGTTGATTCGGGAATGATAAACCCCTACGCGGTTGCCAAAAAACTTTTGTATGCGTCCAGTAATTTGAGTTGTTAACGCAATCTCAGGGAGTAAAAACAATACCTGACGGTTCAGTTCCAGTACTTTTGCTATAAGATGCATATAGATTTCCGTCTTTCCTGAAGACGTAACGCCATGCAATAGGCAAACATTTTTTTCCCTGAAACTTTCGGCAATCGCATTATAGGCTTGTTGTTGGTCGGAATTTAAGATATTGAGTTCTTGTATTTCCTGAGTATAAACAGGCAAGCGGCTGATTGTTTTATCGAAAGTTTCAAGAATGCCTTTTTCAATCAGCCCGTTGAAAGCAACCGTACTTGCACAACTTTTAGCTAACAAATCCTTCTTAGCAATAATGCCTTTAGTCGCTTGTGTATGATGGAAAAATGCCAAAAGTAATTCTTCCTGCTTCGCTGCTCGTTTTAATAATTCAAAAGCAGGACTGAAATCGGTTGTACCAGAATACGAAGAATCTAAACGAACGAATGTTTCTTTTTTCTCTGTATAAGCCTGCGGCGATTCGGAACGTAAACCCGGCGGAAGCGCTGCATGGCAAACTTCCCCGAGTTTGCATAAATAATAATCGGAAATCCATTCCCAGAATTGAATTTGCGAACTGCGGACAACCGGCCACTCACTCTCGATCGTCAAAACCGATTTAATGGATTTCAACGATTCGGGAGGAATTTGTCGAATAGAACGTACTATTCCCGAATAGCGTTTGTTTTTTCCAAATTCTACTTGTACCTGAATGCCCGGCGTAATTTGTTTTTCCAATTCCGGAGGCACGAAATACGTATAGGAATCGGCTAATGGAACCGGTAAAATAACTTCGATATACATTAAAAGAAATAGGTGGCGGTTATCGACCAAATTCGGGTTTTTGCGTTAAAACCATCCACCGACTCGAAATTCAAAATACGATTCTTATAGTCGTCATTCAAAGCAAGTTGGTAATTAACCCCTATTTGCAAGTGTTTTAACAATTCAAATCCCGCTCCGAAATTTAATCCTGCGCCGAATTCTTTACTTTTCCATTGTGTTTTGATTTGACTGAAAGTAGTTTGATCATCCACTTTGAAACTTACGTAAGGACCGGCGGATAAATAGCAACCGACCCTGTCGGCTAACGAAATTTTTAGTTTCAAATTGACGGGAACGTCTAATGTACTAACTTTTTCTTCATAAGTAGTTCCCTTGATTTTCAATCCTTGTTGACTATACAGAATAGCGGCATCTACTCCAAATCCGGTCAATCCTGAAATTTCTATTATCGGACCCACTTGAAATCCGGTGAAATTATCCGATTTTAGCACATCGCTGCTGAGAGCGGCTTTTGCTAAATTAACACCTGCTTTTGCGCCTATCCTGACGCCAGCCTTTAGAGAAAAAGCCGGCATCAAAAGAATAGCGAGCGTAATCATTGTCATTGTCTTTTTCATAATCTTACAAATATATTATTAAATGTCGAGTTCTTATTCATCAATAATGATATCAAAAATCAGCTACAAATATAATAAATAAATTAGGAATTATAATTCATAATTCCTAATTTTATCATTTGTCCGAATATTGAAATCAATTAGCCGAATAATGATGTTTTTGAGGTAGCCTACTATTTTATTTGGTCAAAAATAGAAAGATCCCATTCGCCGAACCACTTCAACATGGGAAGTCCGTCGTTAAAAAGGATAGGTAGCCAAATATATCTGCCGTCGATAGGAGTACGAGGCTTCCAACGATCTGCCATGAAGATAAAAGCATCTTTCTTTCCTTGTACCGGAATAATATAGGTACTTTGTGAATGGAACGTCAGGTCGGCATCTTCGCCCACACATGGATTGGGATGTTGCGTCCATGGTCCCCAGATTGCCGGGGCGGTGAAAAGACGCGCCGCATTCGGCTCCCAGCCCGTACAGCCGGAAGTAATCATATAATAGGCGCCGTTCTTTTTAAATATAGCAGGCGCCTCGTTATGTCCGGCAGGTTCAATAGTAATATACCTTCCAGTATAGCCAAGATAATCGTCGGTAAGCTCGGCAAGATGCAATGTAAAGTTTTCTTCGGAGGCATAAATATGATATGCTTTACCGTCGTCATCAACAAAAAGCGTCATGTCGCGCGACATTTGTCCTCCCTCGAAATCGCGGCGTATATAGAGGCCATTGGCAACAGCTTTTTTCCATTCGGGAGTCTCCACGCTGAGCTGATTGGGTTTGATTGTATCCGTACGTCCCGCCTCCGGCAGGTTCATTGGCCAGATGCCGGCATTCACCCTGCCTGCGTCGATAAAACGGTAAGGTCCGGTGACGTTATCACTGACTGCACGACCCACGTATGCGGCGGAATATCCTTTATCCAGTAATTCAAGATGAAAATACATCACGAACTTACTTGTTTTCTCATTATAGATAACTTTAGGCCGTTCAATGATGCAGCCCCTGACGATGAGGCTTGTGGTATCGTCCGATACTTCGAGGGCAATACCTTCGTTTTTCCAATTATAAAGATCATCCGACGAGTAACAGGTAATGCTTACCAAAGCGGCATTGCTATGCTCGCCTTTATGTTCGCCAAACCAATAGTATTTATCTTCATAGAAGAGTATGCCTCCTCCGTGAGCATTGATGTGTATCCCTTTATCGTCTGGCCATATCTCTCCCGGCTTGAAAGATGTCGCTTTCTGAGCCGATATTGATGCAATAGAAGCGAGCATTGACATAGCAAAAAATGGCGTAATAAAAAACTTTTTAAACATATAGAGAATAATTATATTTATTTTTCTGCCGTCCCTTCGGCTACTGTAGGCCAATACGGGTTTTGATAAATAGTTGATGTAGCAACACTTTTTCCGTCCTCGCTGGCAATAAGAATATGGTCAACTGCAATAGGATACAGATAATGTGCCATTTTCCATCTCAGTCCGCCTTGCATTTTTACAGGGTCGGTGGGCTTTATTTCGAATGGGCGGAGATATTCGCTGTCTGATTTCGGCGATACGAGGCCATCAAAAGCAGTTCCTTCATATTCACACGGTATGACAACATCTCCCGATGGAAGCGTGTATAAGTGGAAGTTAGGTCCCCAGAACTTAATTCCTTCTATATGATATCCTGTGTTTATCAATTGGTCGCAGGCGCGCCAGCGCTTGAGGTCGGGAAGACGCAACCCTTCGGCCATCAGTTCCATGCGGCGTTCGCGGCGAATGTTGTAAAGCACTTTGTCTGTTAAGACTTCTCCGGCGGAATATGCGCCGAAATCGTTGAGCGCTTCATTTGCCATTATTGTTTTTGCAATGGTGTTCGTTTGTATATCTGACCAAGTAGTGGCAGCGCCGGCGTTGGCACGGCTGCGAATTTTCACCCAATAGTTCTGTGCATCATTATCAAGCGTACCATTCTTTTCGTAGCACGCTTCGATATAGTTCAGATAGGCTTCTGCCGCGCGGAATATGATGCAACCGGTATATGAGCCGTTGTTCGCCGTATATTGTTCGGTCACCGGACTCAGCCCTTTACGTAGGGGATAGCAGCCGTTATAGCCTTTTTCTGTATCGCTTAACGTCACATCTGGTACCGGCTCAATCACGTTGTAACAACGTTCAGGTGTTCCGCCGGGCTGGAAATAGTTCACGTCGCCGGGAGCTTTGAGGAAGACTTGCAAACGTCCGTCCCGATTGATTCTTACATTATTAATCAAATCATCTCCCTGATACCTGCCTCCGGATGCGTAAATCGGCGATCCGTCGTCCATTAGAAAGTTGTTTACAAATCCTCTTGTCAGTCCTCTTTTATTATTGCCGGCGGTGGTGTACATACATACGCTGTGGGTAATACCCAGCCCTTTGCTGTATTGCCGCCACATAATCACTTCGGGATAACCGTTCAGGTTTTCATCGCCGTACATTCTCAGGAATGGGTTGTCGGCGTCGGTCATACTTTGCGGAAATGAACCGGTATTATTCACCAAATCGCTGGTAGAAGCCACTTCTTTTGCTGCATTCATGGCTTCGCCGAGAAAGAAGTCGATTTCCGCATCAATGCTACCTTTTGGAAACTGATAGTCGGGGTTGTATGCTGCGCCTGGCCATTCGGGACCATTGGGCACAAACGCTGTACCTTTGAAATATTTTGTCCATGTTCCTTCATAGAGTGCCACCCGCGATTTGAACAACAAGGCAGCTTTCCGGGTGATGCGTGTTTTGGCTACATCGTCGTTGAGCAAATCAATGGCTTTATCCAAATCTTCCAGAATAAAATGCGCCACATCGGTACGCGGCTGCCGTTTGCTGGCTTCGATAAGACTAACCATATCGTCAGGCAGCATTTCGGTAACAATCGGAAAATCGCCCAACCGTTGCAGTTTCTTGAAATACTCGAACGCCCGGAGGAAATATACCTCGCCGATAAACTGTTTGATAGCAGTAGCGTTACCTTGAATGGCGCTGGCTTCATATTTAGGCAGCACGAAGTTGAAAAAATAGTTACACCGGTATATATAAGTAAACGACCACTCGCCGCCGGTCTGATCTACGCGGTAGTCGGCAGGTCTCCAAATGACATTTGCGCCTGTTTGCGCCATGTTGTCGCTGTTATCGTCAAAGCCGAACACACCGTAATTATACGAGCCGTGTACGTCGAAAACTTGAGTAAAACTTCCGCTGCTTTCACGCGGGGCATATAGGTTATCGACGTAAGTTTGCAACTGTGCATCGGTTTCAAAATACGTTTCGCCGGGAAGACTTGAGAGCGGCGTTTGTTCAAGGTCAACGCACGATGTCCAGCCCATACAAGCTATGAAAGCGATCATAGCAATTTTGAATATATTTTTTATACGTTTCATTCTTTTTAAAATTAGAAGTTAATATTTACGCCAAAAGACAATATTTTTGAAAGCGGATATACGCTACCGTTCCACCCGCCATCGATCGTTTCGGGGTCGAACATTTTCATCATGCTGGTAGCTGTCCACAGATTTTCGCCGGAAAAGAATATCCGCAGCTGGTCTATCTTTATTTTCTGTGTCAGCGATTGTGGCAAAGTATATCCTACCTGCAGGTTTTTGAGTCTTATGTAGGAAGCATCTTGAAGGTAACGGGTTTGTACCCTGCGGTTTTTGCCATTATCGCTGTCGAAATAGATTCTCGGATAGTATGAATCTAAATTTTCGCTCATATAACCGTTTTGCACCGACCATGTGTCGGCGTCTCTAAAATAATCCAGATGAGGAGTTAAACAGGTAGAGTTCCACATGCCGCCATCCGTAACATTGTTGCCCGTCACCTGACTTTCATCGACATTGCCGCCTGAAGTTGCGCCCCAGAAGAAATAATTGCCCGCCCAATAATCGCGTTTGCCTACACCCTGAAAAAATAGACGGATATCAAAACCTTTCCAGTCGGCATTCAAATCAATACCGAACTGATAGCGCGGCGTATTGTTGCCTATTACCGACATGTCGCCGTGGTCAGAGAGCGTTCTGCCTCCCGGACTGATTCCCGGCACGCCATCAATATTGGCATACATAATATCGCCTGCCTGCCAAGAGCTATAAATAGCGCTTTGTCCACCTACGGCTGCCAGATGCGCATCCATTTCTTCCTGCGTTTTAGCAATGCCTATGGTTGTATAACCCCAGATTTCTCCTACCATTTTACCATCGTAGTAGTTCGTAATAGTACCGGTTTTGTTGCTCGGATATTTGAGCACTTTAGTCTGATAATCCCACAATAGTACGCGTGCGCTATAACCTAAGCCGTTTTTCAATCGGTCGCGCCATCCTATAGATAATTCAAAACCATAGTCCTGTAATTTTGTATCATTGGCTCTTTTAGGATCAACACCCAGTACAGCGGGCAATTGAGGCGCTGGTCCGAGCATGTCGGAAGTAGTGCGCACATAATAATCAAATGAGCCGGTAAGCCGGTTTTTGAACAATCCGAAATCAAGACCAGCGTTTACCGATTTAATTTTCTCCCACGTCATAAACGGATTTTCAACCGTCGTGGGAGGCGTAGCTAAGTTCGGTTTTTGCCCGCCTTGCAACCATACACCTTCAGAGGCATACAATCCTAAATTTGAATAGGTTGGATACCAGTCCTTCGTATTCATGTTTGCCAATTTGCCATACGAGCCGCGGATTTTCAAGACATTAATCACTTCGTTGAGCGGTTCAAAGAAACTCTCGTTGGCGATGTTCCATCCTGCCGAAAACGAAGGCGACCAGACCGTGCGGTGATCTTCGCGGAAACGAGAAGAAGCATCATAACGCAAATTAACTTCCAGTAAATACTTGCCCTCGTAGTCGTAGTTTAGACGTCCGAAACCGCCCATATTGCTCCATCTGTTTCTTGACCCGTTAACTGATGGTATTCCTACAGTGCCGTCATAATTCAGTCCGTTAGTCAAGTCCACTTCCGGCAGGCTGGTGGTAATAACCCCAACGCGTTGAAGCCCGAACAATAACTGCGACATCTGTTGTTCCTGAAAGCCTATCATCGCCTTGAAGTTATGTTTTTGTTGCAAAGTAAAAGCATATTCGGAATAAATGTTCAATCCGAACAGGTTCTCTTTCGTATATTCTTCGTGCACATTGCCTGTCGTACTGTTATATACGTAAGGATTATTATCTACATCGTAGTGGTAAAGCGGAAAGTTGTCCCAATGCCTGTTGTAGTTTTTAATGGAATAGCTTCCATCAACAAAGGTCTTCCAATTCTTTACCGGCTCAATAGTTATTTGTAGTTGTTCGTATGAGTTGTCGGTGGTCGCATTGTCGTTACCGCCGTCGCGAAGTTCCACCGCCCGCCATTCAAACAAATTACCGTTGCCGTCATACATAGGCAACATGGGCCAGCATTGCCGTCCGATGGTTTTGAACAGGTCATCGGTCATTAGAGCGGGGCGTATGTAGGAGTCCCTTACAAAACGATGATTATAGTTAAGCGTTACCCAATCGCTTACCTTATAATTGACTTTCCCTGTAGCCGTATAACGTTTGTAGGTATCCTGATTGAAAACCATCAAGCCGTTTTGGTCTAATAAGCCCAGCGAAGCATAAAAGGTAACTTTATCGTTGCCGCCGTTCAAGCTCAAATTATGCTCATGTGCAAACGCACTTTTGCGAAACAGCTCCTTGTAATAATCGCGGTTGTCAAGCCCTCCTACATTCGTTGCGCCTGTTACAGGATAATAACACCGAGGGTCAAAGCCGTCGTCATACCGGCTCCGGTTATTTGCGAACACAGTCGCTGCTACATTTGTTACACCATTCTGGTAATCTTTCAATCCCTGCATCCAATTGTCGTTGAAGTGAGGTCCCCAGCCAGGTACGTTCATGCAACCATCATTGAAATAAGCGGCAAAATCGATGGAATTGGGGAATTCGGGCAACAATATCGGCGAGTTCCAGCGCAGACTATTGTTGTAATTCACTATGGTTTTACCTGATTTTCCTTTTTTGGTAGTAATCAATATAACGCCGAAAGGTGCTTTTGAACCATATATAGAAGACGCAGCCGCATCTTTCAATATTGAAATACTTTCTATGTCTGCTGGATTCAATGCATTGATGTCGCTTTCAATACCGTCGATAAGTACCAACGGAGTGCCGTTTACCTGGTCGTCTATCGTACCATTACCACGTATTTTGATACTTGGTCGGGAGTCGAGCATACCGTTGTTTTGCGAAATATTCAATCCCGGCACTAATCCCTGCAGGGCTTGAGCAGCCACAGTAACCGGTCGTGATTCAATATCTTTAGCCGTAGCTATGCCAACCGCTCCCGTCAAATTCACTTTTTTCTGTGTTCCGAATCCTATTACCACCACTTCTTCCATCTGTTTTACATCTTCTACCATTGTAATATTGATGGAAGTCTTGTTGCCTACGGTAATTTCCTGAGTTGCAAAACCCATATATGAAAACACCAACACAGCCTCCTTGTTTGAAACAGTGATATTGTATTTACCATCGGCATTGGATATATCGCCCAAAGTGGCGCCTTTTACGTTTATACTTACGCCCGGGAGAGGATCGCCATGATTATCTACAATAGTGCCGGAAATAGAAATGCTCTCTTGGGCAAAAACAATTGTAGAACAACACAATAACAGAAAAGTCCATAAATATTTTATGTCTTTCCATACCTTTTTTTCATGTTTTCTCATAATTTATCAAATTTATTGATTTATAAATTGTTTAGTTAACTATTATGCTTATTTCCACAGATTTTAACCAAGGAGAAGTAAATTGGATTTTTATTTCACCCGCTTCGCCAATAGACTGTATGTATGCCAAAATACGACCTTTATACACACGCTGGACAGAATCCGTATAGTCGCTCATATCTGTGTTGTTGGCGGCTTCTAATCCTTTTAGGACGGCTGGTCCGGCTATCCGGCAGGTGACTTCGTTATCCGACAGCATGACCGGAACATCGTTTTCATCCACCACTTGTAGGACAACTTGCGCCAAACCGTTTTTTTCTATTTCCTTTTCAGCTGATACTACTTTCAGTGCATAAGGCTGCTTGGACGATCTAATCGCATACAGGGCTGTTTCTTTATTCTCCTTATCTAACGCTATTACTTCAAGTTTTCCGTCCTCATAAGGAATATCCCAAAAGATGATTCCGGTGTTATCGTCATAATCTTTAGCTTCGCCAATATTTTTACCGTTTAATGTAAGTTGCGCTTTCGCGGCATTTGTATAGCAAACAACACGTATCAATTGACCATTCTCATAGTTCCACACCGGCCATGCATCCATCGAAGGAGTTTTTTCCATAAAGCTACTTGTGTTTGCGGCTTCAAGTTGCGACCAAACGTCTTGCGCCTGATTATGGACTCCTTGACCGGGAGTAGGATAGGTGCCAAGATAAGCCATTGGTTGTTCTGACCACAACGATTGACGGAAATAGCCTCTTGGCTTAATAAATCCGCCAAAGTCGAGCAATCCCGAATAAAATCCGCGTGACGGCCAGCGTCCTGATTCTCCCAGATAGTCGATGCCAGTCCATAAAAATTGTCCGAAAATAAATGCTTTATCTCTTACTGCTTTCCATGCGTCCATATCATGACGATTTTCACTTCCGTAGATGACGCGGGCAGGATATTTTTGATGATCGGAATCATACATGTTTTCTGTGTAATTATAACCGGCAATATCAAGCGCTCCAGGGTATTCTGTTTCGTTAGACATAGCGACGCCTGCAAGTCCAGCTGTCGCAGGACGCGACTTATCATATTGTTTTAACGCAGCAACCAAACGTTTTGCAATAACGCCCAATTGCATTGCATTCGGTGCATCTTTCTTAAATCCGCCGAATATCGGCTGGGTAAATCCAGTATTTTTTCCGCCATCTAATACTGGATGCGAATAAGGATCGTTGGGGTAATCTACTTCGTTTCCTATGCTCCATGCAAAAACCGATAAATGATTCCGGTCTCTTTTGACCCAGTCAATCAAGTCTTTTTCTCCCCATTCATCGAAAAAGTCATACGACCCCTGAAAACCGGGTGTTCCTACATTCCATCCTTCGAGCCATTTGCGTTTTGGAAATTCCCATTCATCATAAATTTCGTTTAAGACTAACATTCCAAGTTCATCACATAGCGAATACAAATCGGGCGCTTGCGGATTATGACTTGTACGTATTGCATTGCAACCGATACTTTTCAGAGTCAATATTCGTTTTTTCCAAACATCGCGAGGAACTGCCGAGCCTAATACTCCTGCATCATGATGAATGCATACGCCTTTCACTTTCATCCATGTACCATTAAGCGCAAAGCCGTTATCCGGATCAAATGTAAAAGAACGGAAGCCGGTCGTTGTAGCAGTATGGTCTATTTCTTTTCCGTCCTTTATGACCGTAGTTATCAGTTTGTATAATACCGGATTATCAAGCGACCAAAGCGACGGTTTATTTACTGTGATGATTGTTGATATCTTACCGGAATTACCGGCGTTTACCGTCAATTTTTTAGAATTTTTCCCAACCGATTTTCCGTCTGCTGCCAATAGTTCATTGACAATTGTAAGATTTCCGTTTTCAATAGAAGTATTGTCAATTTCCACTTCAATATTCAGTTTATTATTTTCCGGATGGGTATAAACACCCCATTGTGCGATATGCACGGGATTCGCATAGACTATCCATACATTGCGATAAATGCCCGAACCGGTGTACCAGCGGGAATCGGCAGAAAGGCTATGATCTACTTTGACATCAATCGTATTATCTTTTCCGAATTCGATAAATGGAGTTGCATCGTACATAAATGATATATAGCCGTTCGGGCGTTTGCCTAACGATTTTCCATTTACAAAAACCTCGCTGCGATTATATACTCCTTCAAAATAAAGATATACTTTATCTCCTTTTTTAGATTCCGGTATTTGCAATGTTTTATGATACCATCCGATTCCGCCGGGAAGGTATCCGGTGCAACTTGCTAACGTTGGACTTAATTGTCCCTTTATACTCCAATCGTGAGGCAAATCTATTTTTTGCCAGTGCGTATGATCGACTGTTCGGAAATCTTCTATATCCCCTAACTGAAATAACCAACCGGCATTAATTTTTTCCGGCGTTCCAAAAGAAACTTGGCTTGAAACCGGAAATACGATGAAACAAAGCAAAATTGCAGTGAATAGATGAGATAACTTAAATTTTTTGTCAAAAGTCATGCTTTTCATTAATTTATTGTTTAGAGTTTTTTATCTTTAGAGAAATTTTTGCAAAGATGAGCATTTTAAATGTTAATAATGTCTGTAAATAATTCAAAAAGGGAGAAAAAACATTCAAACCAATTATACAAATCGAAAATAGATAACAAACGTTAAAAAAGATAATTATCATTGGAAAAATATTTTTAAATTTGCAGGAAAATTTGCGTAATAATAAACTATTATGAAGAGAAAAGGGGTCATTTTATGCTATCTTCTTTTAATCACGATATTATCTGTTAAAGGCAGCCGTATTTCGGTCAGTTCTTTTCCTTTGATGGATGAATTGCCTTCAAATACCATCCAGCGGATGTTTCAGGATTCAGACGGTTTTTTATGGCTGGGTACTACAGATGGTCTTTGCCGTTATGACGCCCACCGGCTTCTTGTTTTCAGATCGGACGTCAATAATCCGAATTTGCTGACAAATAATGAAATCACTTGTATTGCCGAAGATAAAAACAATCATTTACTTATCGGTACGAAAAGCGGATTGAATGTTTTAAATAAAAGAACATATCAAATAAGTGCTTTTAGCGATTCACTTATGCATAATAAGGAGATAAAATCAATGATAATCACACAAGACGGATATATATGGGTCGGTACGACAAATAGCGCTTTTTGTTATAATCCAGACTTTACATTAAGAAAGAATTATTCCGACCTTTTACCTGTAACCAGCGTGAATTCTTTCTTTGAAGATGAAGATGGTCAATTATGGTTATTGCTATGGAAGAACGGATTATTCAAATATAATGCCGCAAATGACAGCTTTACACGTATGCCTCCTATCGGGAAAAATGATAATCCTTTTTACTTGTTTAAAGACAAAAGAAACCATTATTGGCTATGTAGTTGGGACGATGGAATGTATCTCTTTCATCCGGATAAAAAAACAGACGCATGTTATGAACCTATTCATATTATGAATAAAGATAAGCACTCTCCAGAAAAAATTTTTTATAGCATAGCGGAAGATGATGTGAATGGATATCTCTGGTTGATGTCGAATTTCGGATTACACGCTTTCGGATATACAAGCGATGGGACGACATTGCAGGAGGTAGATGTTTCGGATCTGTTTGAACAGCATAATAATATTTACAGCGAAATGATAAAAGGCAAAGATGGCAATATATGGATTGCTACTTTTAATGAGGGACTTTTATCTATTGATTTTAAAAAACCGCAGATTGAAAATTACACACTTCCGTCGATTAAAGAGCAAACCGGCTTTGCAGCGAATGTATCTTCTTTATTTAAAGACGAAGACGGCGAAATATGGTTTTGCCAAAATCGTTGGGGATTAGCTTTATATAATATCAAGGAAGATAAAGTTCGTTTATATGAACATATCCCGATTTTGAAAAATCAGAAAGATTTAGATGCTGTATATACCATATACGGATTTCGGTCAATGCCGGGAACCATTTGGGTTTCAATTGAAAATCAAGATATCATCTATGAGATAAAAAAAGAGAAAAGTGAAATTATTTCTTCCGTCCCCTTTCATTTAGCCGATTATCAGTCGAATGCAGGCATACCGTTTTTATTCTATGAAGACAGAAAAAACAATATATGGATTGCCACTACAACCGGATTATTTGTTAAACCTTACCTCAAAACCGGAATAGAACGAATAAACTATTCGTTCGGCGCGATTACGGGAATAGCCGAAGATATAAAAGGCAATATCTGGGTAAGCGATAAAAGCTCAGGCGTTTTTATGTTACCTGCTTCTCCTGCGACAATCATCTCCGAAATCGGAATTGTACATTTTTCAAAAGAATCCGGACATCTTACCAGTAATCATATAGAAGCAATTTGTGCGGATATGAACGGAAAAGTATGGATAGGTACTAAAGAAGGAAGTCTGCTCGTTTACGATATGGTAGAAAAGAATTTCCGCAACGAGACAAAAGCGTTGATTTTTCTTACGGAAGGAATTCATACATTAACAAGCGACATTTATGGAAATATCTGGATTTTGACGGACAAAAAAGTCATCGAATATAATCCTTACAATGGTGCATCGCGCAATTATACCACAGCCGACGGCGTACAGGTTTCTTCTTTTAAAGAGAAATCGTTTTACAAAGACGAAAAAAGCGGAAAATTATATTTCGGAGGAAATAAAGGCATTTCTGTTTTTACGCCCACTGAATCCCTGACACAACATCCGCATGATACAAAAACGCTCGTTTCTGACATAAGAATTAATAACCAATCCGTTTTTCGCTTAAATAAGAATGACCGGTTTGATATTACTTCGCAAACATTGCATTTAAAACCGGATGATAAAAATATTGAAATAGATTTCACTTCATTTAATTATAGTTTCCCGGCAAACGTCCGCTATGCTTACCGAATGGAGGGAGTTGACGAAGACTGGCTATATACCAGCGCCAACCGTCAATATGCTTTTTACAATAAATTGAAAAAAGGCGCCTGCAAATTTTATATCAAAGCTACGGATGAAAATAATACATGGAGTTCTGTTACTTCCACTCTTTTTATATATAAGCATCCAGCTTTTTATGAAACAGGCTGGGCTTATGCCTTTTATTTTATATGCCTCTTCATGACGGTTTATTTATTTTGGAGATGGATCAACAACCGCATTAAGTTGAAACATGAGTTGAAAATCGTGCAGATAGAAAAAGAAAAATCGGAAGAATTGACACAAACGAAATTACGTTATTTTACTAATATAACGCATGATTTTCTAACTCCGCTGACTATATTATCCTATTTGATTGATGATGCGGAAATCACACATAAAAATATGAGTATGTTTGGCGTGATGCGTTCCAATATCGACAAATTGATGCGCCTTTTGCAACAAATACTTGATTTCCGTAAAATAGATAACGGGAAAATGAAATTGGTATTATCATGTACGGATATTGTCAAATTTGTCAAAGACCTCTGTTATACAAATTTTTCCCCGCTCATCAAAAGAAAAAATATCTATTTTACATTTACTGCTTCCCCTAATCGGATAACTGCTTACTTCGATGCCGACATAATAGACAAGGTTATGTATAATTTGCTTTCCAATGCAATTAAATATACGCCGAACGATGGAATGGTCGAAGTTGAAATGGAAGAAATAAAAGAAGATTATACATGGATTATCATCAAAGTAAAGGATTCGGGAGTAGGCATTGACCCGGAAAATATTCCTCATATATTTACACGTTTTTACAGCAGCTACAAAAACACAGCTATAAAAACAAACGGAATAGGCTTATCTTTGACAAAAGAACTTATTGACATACATAAAGGCGATATTTCGGTACAAAGCGAGTTGAATAAAGGAACTGTCTTTACGGTAAAAATACCGATTGATAAAGATGCTTACCAAGAATCGGAAATTAAAAATTTGAAACAACTAATTGTCGAAGATAAAACGGTTGGCGCATCGCCTGTATTTGAACTTTCGGATGCGAATGAAAAGAATGCGAATGATAATTTAAAAAAAGACAATCAAACAACCTTGCTTATTGTAGAAGATAATGAAGAATTGCTTATTTTAATTCGAAATTTAATGTCGCATCATTATCAGGTACTAACGGCAAAAAATGGACGCGAAGCTTTAGCTGTTGTGCAAAAAAATAATATTCAGATTATTATCAGCGATGTTATGATGCCTGAAATGGATGGTTTGGAATTATGCCGAACGATTAAACAAGACTTGAGGACAAGCCATATTCCGGTTATTCTATTGACTGCTAAAAACAGCGCCGATGACCGGGTAGAATGTTATAATGCAGGTGCTGACGCATATATATCGAAACCTTTTGATTTGAAAGTTCTCGATGCGAGAATCAAAAACTTTATTGCGAATAAACAACTGAAGCAAAAAGAATTTCAGGAAGATAAAGACATCAACCTGTCGAAATTGGAAAATCAGATGATAGATGATAAATGGTTAAAAAAAGCGATTAAAATAATAGAAGAAAATTTGTTAGATGTTGATTTTGATGTGATTGCTTTTGCTGAAGCTCTTAACATGTCTAAATCGTCATTATACCGGAAGCTGAAAGCAATAACAGGCCTTTCACCCAATGAATTTATCAGGAATATCAGGTTAAAGGCTGCATGTCAAAGATTAAAAGACGACAGAACTTTATCCGTTTCAGAAGTAGCGTACGCCGTCGGATTTTCCGACCCTAAATATTTTTCAACCTGCTTCAAAAATGAATTTCATATTTTGCCCAGCCAATACCAACGGCTTAATTAAAAAAATTAAAAATTAGATAATTTACCATGTACCGCTAATCATGCACCTAATTTTTAGTTTCCATCCATTTGTTGAATCTACACAAAAAATTTTTTTAGGATTTTCTTGGAATTTCAGAAAAAAAGAGTTATATTTGCATTGCTTTACAATTATGCTTCCACTCCTCTAAAGGAAGTTTTACTTGTAATGATGTAACA
>JGI24699J35502_11134073_pt1 | contig 28326 bp, 21 predicted proteins | sample TergutMp193P4_FD_35502 | JGI IMG/M metagenome (IMG submission 35502)
ATTTGGATTCTTCGTTGCCCGAAAAATAACATTGAATCTTCTCCTTGATCCCGTCTCTATTTTTTATGACTAATCGTTTCATGCCTTTTTGATGCAAAGGTAATATTTTTTTATGCTATCTGCAAATATTTTAGACGTTTAGTATAAAGATAGTAGCCAATTTTTGGTTACGCTCAGGTGTGCCCATACAGTCAACAATTTCATGCCTTTCTATAAGAAACCTTATACTTTCTTTGAGATAAGAAGATTGGATTATTGAGGTTAGATTCCAAATGTTATGATAAAAAAATATTTGATTATTTGGAAACACGGGAAATAGTTATAGATTACATAATAGAGGTTCCAATGTATGTGATCATCCAGCGTAAGATAATAGCACAGAAAACATGGTTGAAAATTACTATTATTGCGTTAACTTTTAACATTTAGTTATAACATATTTATATATAAGCAAATATTAGCGTTCTTTGATTTTTCGATTTGAATTGACTTGTGTTAGATTTTGTGAATAAATACGAATTTGATAAGTGTGTAAAACGCTACTTTGGCAACTATCGAGTACGAGAGTTAAACTGTTGGAATCTGTTCGTACAACTGTTTTTCGGGCAACTTACTTCACCAAATTCGTTACATGACATTTGTTTATGTTTAAAAGCGCACAGAGGGAAACTTTATCATTTAGACATTAAGCAAAATGTGGTTGTTTCAACATTATCCCATGCTAATGAAAAGCGCGATTGGTAGATTTTCGCCGATTTCGACAATTATCTCATTGGCTTGGTTCGCCCGCTTTACGCCGATTATCAGATTTCCAAAGTAGATATTGACAACGAAATTTTCACATTGGATTCAACAACGATTTCTTTGAGTATCAATCATTTTACTTGGATTGAAGGTAAATACTCACGCGGAACAGTAAAAGTTCGCACTTTGCTCAATTACGTGGCAGCATTCCAGAATTTATCCTCATAACTGACGGAAAGTATCATGATAGCAATGCCCTTGATGTGATTATTCCGCAAGCGCATGCAATTTATCTGATAGATAAGGCTATGTTGATTTTGAAGTATTATACCGTATATAAATCAATTGGAGGCGTTCTTTGTAACAGGAGCAGAATCGTCGCTGAAATACGAAGTAATCGAACAAAATTTCAACAATGACGAAACTACGGGACTGCGAACGGATAAAACCGTTAAGTTGACCGTGGCTAAATCAAAAAAAACTTTATGCGGAAAAATTACGTTTGGTAGAGTTCTACGATAGCGAAAATGAAGTTTTACTTATTTTTTTGACTAACAATTTTGAAGTATCTGTACTCGAAATTGCCAATCTGTACAAAAACAGTTGGCAAATCGAAGTGTTTTTCAGTGGATAAAATAAAATCTTGTTATTAAAAAACTTTGAGGACACTCCGATAATGCAGTTAAAATCCACATTTGGACTGCCATTTTGCACCTATTTGATAATCGCTTATGTGAAATATGCCCTCAAAAATAATCTCGCGATTTACTGGATTATACAAATACTTGGTATTTCCGCCTTCGACAAAACTTCCCTCACGGAACTTCTTACAGAACAACGTCAATTCTATCAAAATGTCAAAGAATTTCAATGTAATTTATTTGCTAATTTATATTAAAAAATGACACAACAGCAATATTTTGAGATTTTTAGGCATAATTTAATTATTAATTCTATCGGTGGTATATGCTTTGTGAATGGCATTAACTCTTTCAGTTTGCGCATAAATTCTTTTAACTTTTTACAGTGATACATTGGATTGCTTAATGGAGATATTGAATGAATATGTTTCTTGTTTCTTGTTTCACAGTTATATAATAACTTTTCCCATTCAGAAATGATTAAATCATAATCAAAACGGTTTTTTATAAAATTATACATTGAAAGATAATCATTATTTGTGCGTTGAAGCAATCTAACAATATTACCTGCCAGTTGAGATTCTGATTCGTAAAGAATACCGTTGGGCGCAACAGTATCCAAATATCCAGGACAACGTTTCGTCGTTACTAAACACCCCATCGCCTGCATTTCTATTGCTGTAAAACCAAATGTTTCGGTATTTCCGCTTGGATTGGGCACACCCACTTTGCATTTTAGTAATAAATCATTTTTTTCTTTTCCCATAATGCCCATAAAATGGACTGAAGGCAACAAATTTCCAGCTTCGTCCAATAAATCAGGCATAAAAGTGTTTTCATATTCATTGTCAGCAATCCCCCATTTGCCTAACTCTGAATTCTTATTATACAATTTTCCCGACCCTACTACGTACAGGTTTGCCTCAGGTACAGACTTTAAAACTATCTTCCATGCTTTTGCTAATACGTGAAATCCTTTTATGTGCATTAAACTGCCTATGTAAATCACATTTTTTGACCGTTTGTGATATGGAGTTATATCATGTTTACTTATAGAAGGCAAAAAGATGCCATTATAAATATAATCTGACTTGCAAAATATCGGGTGATCACGCCATAAATCCCATTGTTCTCTTCCAACATTAACAATTCTCAAAATATTTTGCTGTCGTGCATAAAAATTCAATGTTCTATAAGGCAAAAAATTATGTCCCCAAATTACAAAATTCATTGTTTTACTGTATTTTATAACAGTCGCATTATCCATATCCTTACAATCTACAATCATTAAGGTCATGACTTGTTCAATCGCTTTTTGCACAGACAAATCAATATTATCTGCCAATTCTATGTGTAAATTATCCGGCAATAAACCTTTATCTTGTGCATAAAGTACTATATCAAATCCCTTATTGCGTTGCGATAATAATGTAGCAACTGAAATTATAGCATATTCAGAACCACCAATCCCCGGATTACCATCAAGAATATTGCGACAGTCAATGGTACTAATATTAGCATTTCTCAAGTAGAAAGCGATTCTCATAAAAACATTTAAAGATTTGATTGTAAAAAACTTTTTGATTGCTCTTTTTGATATAATAATAATTTGTTCACATTAGCAAAATCAATCTCATTCGAATTTATATCATCAACAGAATTGATCATCCTTTCTGAAATATTTAATGATTCTAATAAATTTCTCATTCGTGAATTATCGCCTTTATTTACTATATAAAATTGCTTGTTCAAAACCAGCGACAACGCCATACCATGGAAAGAGGTTGCAAAAATTAAGTCTGCATAATAAATATAACCTAATATCTCCAAAGAATCCAAACCTTGTTTATGATTATTTTTTATATTGTTGGTAAAGCCTGCATGAATTTCTACAACTGACAAATTTCTTTCTTGTGCTATCTTTTTTGCTGCGAATGAAGATTCTTCCGATTCATACAAATGATAAACCAGAACATAATTGCGTATAACAGGCTCTTTGATTAAGGATTCATAAAATGTTTTATCAAACAGAAAAGTTGGATCTAATACTGTTGTAATTTCTTTGTTCGTATATTTACGCAACTCCTCAGCCAATATATTTTCTCTTACCGAAATAGCATCAAAATTATCTAAATATTTATGCAATTCGTTTGATTGCTGCGCAAAACATCCATAAGCATAAATTTCAGAACTGGCAGCATAAGATATTTTTTTAGATTTATCATTTTTGCAAAAATTCAGAAAATATACAGGGTCAAGTTTATTAGTCAATCTGGCATTCCAAATTTGGTCACTGCCACAAATATAAACATCATATCCCCCCTTAAAATCTTTTTCTCCAAAATATATTTCAGAACTTATATTTAAATGACTATTTCTTATTGATTCATATTTATCATTCCATAATTTTCTTTGGTTGAAGGTTTTTATTTTGTTCAAAATTAAAGCAATTGATTTAAATATATTCTTTCTCTTAAATATAAAACTGAAATCCCATACATTATAAAAGTCCTCAATGGCTTTGTTTCTATAGTCAATAATCACAACTTCATTTCCCACACATTTTAAATATTCTTGCAAAGCATATACTTGCAAAAACGCACCAAAATTATTCGCCCTATGAAATGTCAGTATTCCTATTCTTTTCATTATTTACATATTTTTTTATTTCAATTTCCATAACTGCATAACTTGCATATTTTTTTATAAATTCCTCATAATATCTAAATGCTTCATCTGCCTTTTCATCTTTCCAAGTAAAACATTGTATTCCATAATTTGAAACATATTCTCTAAATTCTCTTGTGGGAAATAATAATAAAAAAAAATTTACCAATAAAACATGTCTCTTCTGTTCATTTTTGACAAATAATTGTAAAAATATATGGCAAAATATATTCAGTACTTTTCGCATGAACGAATACCTAAATTTCAGATCGCAAAACGTGCTTCCCAAATTCAGATAAGTATGTTCCTGGAAAATTTTTCTATGTTTCTGATATTCGGCTGCTTTTGATTCTAAAATTTCCGGTTTCTCTCGTTTGCTTATATTAAATACAGCGGATAATACAACCCCATCAATCTCTTTCTTTTTTAATATTGAGGTGCGGTTCTCATAACAAAGTTGCTTGTTTGTTAAAATTTTTTGCTTTCCATCTTGAAGTATTGTAACTTCTTTTACAACATTGGAAATTAAACTACCATAGCATCCCGAATTATTAACAACAGCACCTCCTACTGTACCCGGTAATCCTATAAATCCTTCATATCCGGCAAAACCATTCGCATTGCAAAATCGCGCTAATTTAGACATTTGGAAGCCACAATCGCATATAACAACATCTCCTTCCATCCGTATATTTCTCAACTTTAAAGTCGAAATGACCAAATTCGGAGAATAGTCATTCAAAAAATAACAATTTGAAGTATTGCCAATTACTTCAATGAAAATATCTTGCTGTTGGCAAAAAATTATCAACTTTTCAAAATCGCATAGTTTTCCCGGTTGAATCCAATACCTTGCAACTCCACCTCTCTTTATCCAAGTTTTAGTTTTCAAATTAATGTTTTCAGAGAAGGAGATATTATTATTTTTTAAATATGTGATAATATCTGACATCATATCTTTCACTGATTTTTATCTCTTTTTGTTATTTATAATTGACATCGTTTGGTTTAAAGCAAATTTACGTTCGTCTTTTGTACAGCCAATAAACATTATAACTAATAAAGTAGATAATACGGATACGAAACAAACCGACAACAAACGAATAATGCCTTGATCCATATTCTTAACAAAGATGTAAGGCAATATGGCTGATAGTATAGCCACCAGAATTACATTCAAATAAACATATTGTATATAATATTTAGCCGAAATTCCTATCATGCTTCTCAACAACAATAATCTTACGAATAAACATATTTGGGAAATAAATATTGCAATAAGCATAGTTCCTTCCGGAAATCCACCCATTTTTAAGAAAAAATAGGATATAGGTAAATTCATCATTTGTATCCCTCCAACGACAATTTGATATTTCCTTATTTTACCGTGCGCAAGCATAGCTGTAATTAACGTTCCGGATAGAGATTCACTCATCGCAAGTATTAATATTAAACGAACAAAATTAACAGCATGTTCTGGCACTAATTTTAGCCATACAGAAAGAATATATTCCGTATCTATTAAGATTGGTAAGGAGAATAATAACAAAAGATAAAACGAAAAACGATTACCTTGTTGAACTAACTGCATCATATACTGATGATTATTTGCAGCATAAGATTTTGTAATTTGTGGATTTAACGCTGTCATAAAACTACTGACAAATCCGCTTACTGCTGAGTTAACATTGACGGCAAGTCCTCTCGCTGCATTAACAGCTGTGCCACAAAACAAATTTAAAACAATATTTACTCCTTGATCTTTTAATACACCAGAAGAAGCTCCGATAAAATTCCACCCTCCAAAAGTCATCATTTGCTTCAATAATGGTTTATCTAAAATAAAATGATAGGTACACTCTTCAAAATGTTTTTTACAATAGATTCCATAAATGATTCGAATGCTGATAGTAACTAATAAAAGTAAAATTGCATATAGAATTAGTTTATCAAAAGGCAGTATCATCAACACATAGACAATTGTTAACTTTAACATAACCTCTATAATACTAATATATGCAAAAGTTTTCATGTGTTCATAAGCAATAATAAATGCACTGTAAGGAATATTGATAAGATTTATTATAAATGTTAAAATTGAAATTTGCAGTACCCAATTGGCAGCGATCATTCTTTCTTCCGAAATATTCATTTTAGCATTCAAAAACCAGACGCCAATAGTTTCTGCTAATATAAATATAATTAATGCCAATATTCCTTGAATTGTCATAGAGGTGAAAAATATTTCATTTAATTTTTTATCTTCTTTTTTTCCCAACTCAAATGTAATAAAACGGCTAATAGCAGCCGATAATGAACCGGAAATGATAGAAAACATTGCAACCACACCCCCAACTACCCCGTAAATACCAAAATCCTCTACTCCCAACGTCGCTAATACAACACGAGAAGTATATAAACTTACTCCCATTGTAAACAACATCCGTATATACAGCATCAATGTATTTTTTGCTATACGCTTATTATTTTCTGACGGCATTGTTTGTCTCAATTCTTATTTTCTAAACTCTTCTTTCTCCTTACGCCTTTTCTTCCTTCCTGTTAGTATTTTCAAACAGGAAGATTTTCACATTTCCATGCTGCATAGGGTGTAATCTCAAGATAACTCTTTGCTCCTACAAAAGTAGGAAATATTTTGTGTGAATAATGAAATATCTTGTTTTTTTATGTTAAATAGATAATGTTCAAGGAACTGACTTATAAATTACTTTTGTTGTATGTTCATGCCCTCCCTTCTCTACTATATAAATGAACTTATATGTCTATATTTTTCTCATAATTGTTCACTCCATCTCCCTTTCTGCATAATTTATGCCAAAAGTAGGATATATAATAAAAAAAACAAATGATTTTGATTTTTTTGCGAAAAAAATACCTATTTGTTGACTGAAATTACTGGTCTTGAATCATGCGCGTTAATTCGATAAACTCTTCTACGGATAATTGTTCCGGACGCTGGTTAAAAATCGGATGATTGAATAATGGATTATCTTTTCCAAGCAAAACCTTCAACGAATTCCGCATCGTTTTGCGCCGTTGATTAAAAGCTGTCTTTACAAGGGTTTGAAATAAGACTTCGTCGCATTCCAGTTCCGTTCGCGAATTGCGGATCATTCGAATCACAGCCGATTTCACTTGGGGAGGCGGATCGAAGACTTCTGGTTCTACGGTGAAAAGATACTCGATCGTATACCATGCCTGCAATAAAACGGTAATGATTCCGTACGATTTTTTACCGGGCAGAGACGCTAACCGTTCGGCTACTTCTTTTTGCAGCATCCCGGTACAGCAAGGGATGCGATTTTTATGCGCTAAAACTTTGAACAGTATCTGACTGGAAATACTGTATGGATAATTTCCTATCACACAGAAAGATTCAGGGAATTGGCTGTCTAAATCCAAGCTCAGGAAATCTTCTTCTATAATCCGTCCATTCAACTCCGGATAATGTCGCTTCAAATAGTGAACGGATTCAGAATCTATTTCTACTACTTTTAAATCTCTTTTGTTTTCCAACAAAAAACGGGTAAGGATTCCGGAACCCGGACCAATTTCCAATACTGGCAAGGAGGGACAACAAGAAATCGTCGCAGCAATTTTTTGCGCAATAGAAAAATCTTTCAAAAAATGCTGCCCCAGCGCTTTTTTAGGATAGATAGCCCTGTGATATTTTGTCATACCGGTACATTGTAATAATTTTGTTATCTTTGCAAATTATACAAAAGTAATTAAAAATAATTCATGTTTCATAAATACAAGCCAGTCTTTTCCGGATTTGTAAAAGCAATAATACCTTTAGCTTTTGGATTGCTCATATTCTGGATGATTTTCCGCAAGCTGAATTTCAGAGAAATTTTATCTATAATCAAACAAGATGTTGACTTTTGGGTGATTGCGCTTTCGCTTCCCTTTGATATAATAGCCAACATTGCACGCGCCTTTCGTTGGGATTTGTTGATCCGCCCCCTGGGTTATCATCCCAAAAAATCCAATTTGATATATGCCGTAATAGGCAATTACGGCGTGAATCTGGTGTTTCCCCGTTTGGGCGAAGTCTGGCGTTGTACGATGATTACTCGTTATGAAAAGATTCCTTTTACTAAACTTTTTGGAACTTTGATTATCGATCGGTTATCGGATACTTTGGCTGTGGCTTTGATCGTTATTGCGGCTTTTATCCTGAATGTTCCCTATTTCAAGTTTTTTTTTGAACAGCATCCCGAATCTTTCGAACTATTCCATCGGATGGCAACGTCTATATGGACTTACGCTATTCTCTTGCTGATTGTTCTTGCGGTCGGCGCCTGTTTGATTGTATTTAAACATCACTTCTGGCTTAAAAAAGGCAAGCGATTGCTTGCCAATGTCTGGGAAGGCATTTGCAGCATTACCCGAATGGAAAAGAAAGGTTTGTTTGTATTGTATACTTTAATTCTTTGGTCAGGATATTTTTTGTATTTTTACATCTGTTTTTTTGCTTTTGATTTTACAAAAAATTTGGGATGGAATTGCGGACTGATCGCTTTTGGAATGAGCAGCATTGCCGTAGCTGTTCCCGTTCAGGGAAGTATCGGCCCCTGGCATGCGATGGTAATTGCCGTACTGATAGGATTCGGATTAAGTTCGATTGACGCGGCCGCTTTTGCTTTTTGCGTACACACGATACAGTTAATATTCACAGCAATCGTAGGCCTATTAGCGGTTTGGGCATTACCTGTTGCCAACGGACTCAAACATAAAAACTCAAAATTTATTTCTTAAAAATCATATATTTATGGAAAATAGCATCTTGAATCTTAAACCTTCCAATGTTTGGAAGCATTTTCACGAACTAACGCAAATTCCGCATCCGTCAGGACACATGGAAAAAATTACGGCATTTATCGAAGGCTTTGGCAAAAATTTGGGTTTGGAAACGGTTCGCGATGCAGCCAACAATATCTGCATTCGAAAACCGGCGACTCTCGGTTACGAAAACAAACAAACGATTGTTTTGCAATCGCATTTAGACATGGTTCCTCAAGCCAATTCGGACACTCCTTTTGATTTTGAGCAGGATCCTATTCAAACTTATATAGATGGCGATTGGGTAAAAGCCAAAGGAACAACTCTGGGCGCAGACAATGGTATCGGAGCGGCAGCCGCAATGGCTATTCTGGAAGCTGCCGATTTGGAACACGGCGCATTGGAAGCGTTGTTTACTACCGATGAAGAAACGGGCATGTACGGCGCTCAGTTGGTAAATCCGGACTTGATCAAAGGGAAAATCATGTTGAATCTGGATTCCGAATTGGACGGAGAACTGTATATTGGTTGCGCGGGAGGCGCTGATGTAACAGTACAGTTCCGATATGAGGAAGAAGTTCTGAGGCTTCCAAAAACAGATATAGTTGTAAAAATTTCGTTGACGGGATTAAAAGGAGGCCACAGCGGAGTAGACATCCATTTGGGACGAGCAAATGCTAATGAGCTGATATTCAGGTTTTTGAAAGAAGCCGCTAAAAAGTGTCACATTCGCCTTTCTTCTGTTTCCGGAGGATCTTTGAGAAATGCGATTCCCCGAGAAGCTTTTGCTACGATTGTCGTAGACGGACTGGAAACATACAATCAAATCTACAAAAGGGTTGCCGATTACGAAACCTTGTTCAATAAGGAATTTGAAGGAATTGAAAATAAAATCGAATTCAAAGCTGAACGCTTGAATCAAATGGCTGAAATTAAATTGATTCCGGAAGCCATTCAAACGCAGTTGACGCACGCCGTTGTAGGTTGTCCAAACAATGTGATCAACATGTTTGCCGAAATACCCGATACAGTAGAAACATCCATCAATATGGCGGTTGTGGAATCGCAGGAAGGACACGCCGATTTAAAATTCTTAGCCCGCAGTTCGTCTGAAAGTAAAAAATATGCCGTTTGCAGCAGTGTTGAAAGTGTATTTTCTTTGGCTAAAGCCGATTCCATCGAAACGAGAAATGGTTATCCGGGTTGGGATCCAAACTACAAATCGACGATTTTATCTATCATGGAAGATGTTTTTGAAAAACAGCGAGGTTTCAAACCAGAGGTAAAAGTCATGCACGCCGGCTTGGAATGCGGCATTATCTTATCGAATGTACCGGGATTGGATACGGTTTCTTTTGGCCCTACCATTAAATATCCCCATTCGCCAGACGAAAAAGTAGAGATTGCATCCGTACAAAAATTTTGGGATTATTTAACGGCTATTTTAAAACATGCTCCGGAAAATAACTAATAGCTATATTTATTTGTTTTTATAATAAAATAGCTTGTTTTTTCAGAATGAATGAAATATTTTTCCCATTTAAACGAATCTTATTCCGAATAGTCTTTAAATATAGAGTATTAATGCTTAAAAAAATATGTTATGAAAAAGATTTTTTTACTAATAATGATTATTGGATTTTTCAGCGCCTGTACGAAAGAGGTAACGGAAGAGATAACAGAGGTAACAGCAGTGGTTGAACCGAATGTTTATTCAAAAACTTATACCGTAGAGGACGCCAATTGGAAAGTTGGAAACGATGATATGACAGGAATCTATTATTATTGTACATTCAATGAACCTAAGTTGACGTCGGAAGTGTTCGAGTATGGAATCATGCAAGCCTTTCTTTGCGGAAGAAACATAAATTCTCTTTCACCTTTGCCTTACAGCGATTTTGTGATCGATGACGATACGAATTATCAATGGGAAGAACATTTCACCGTCGAATTTGAAGAAGACGGGAACATTACTTTTATTTTGAAAGTAAGCGATCATGCAAACATGCTTGACAAAGATGGGAATCAAATTCTTCCATATTATACAAAATATCAATTTTTGGTGCGTTTCTTGTGGTAACAAGATCATTTGAAAATTCGGCAATTTAAAAATTATTCAAATTGCCGAATTTTCAAATTGTTAAATTATTTTTTCATTTTCAAATTATTAAAATATTTAGAATGTATAGAACGAATACTTGCGGAGAACTCCGAATAACTAATTTGAACCAAGAAGTGACTTTATCCGGTTGGGTGCAAAAATTGCGCAAAATGGGCGGAATGATTTTTCTTGACTTGCGCGACCGGTATGGCGTTACCCAATTGGTATTTAATCAGGAAACCGATGCTGAACTGTGCGAACAAGCGGGCAAATTGGGACGCGAATGGGTCATTCAAGTAAAGGGAACAGTAGCTGAACGTTCCAACAAAAACCTGAACCTGCCCACAGGCGAGATCGAAATTATTGCATCCGCGTTTCAAGTTTTGAATCCTTCCGAAACGCCTCCTTTTACCATCGAAGAAGATACAGATGGAGGGGACGATTTACGAATGAAATACCGCTATCTGGATTTGCGCCGGACGTCGGTACGTTCGAATTTGGAATTGCGCCACCGAATGACTTTTGCAACCAGAAGCTATTTAAACAAACTTCAGTTTATGGAAGTCGAAACCCCTGTGTTGATTGGTTCGACTCCCGAAGGCGCACGAGATTTCGTGGTTCCCTCACGAATGAATGCGGGCGAATTTTACGCTTTGCCTCAGTCGCCGCAATTATTCAAACAATTGTTGATGGTTTCGGGATTCGATCGCTATTTTCAAATTGTGAAATGTTTTCGCGACGAAGATTTACGCGCCGACCGCCAACCGGAATTCACGCAAATCGACTGTGAAATGTCGTTTATCGAACAGGAAGATATCCTAACTGTTTTTGAAGGATTGATCCAATATTTGTTTCAGACTATCAAGGGAATAGACCTTTCCCGTTTTCCACGTTTGACTTATGCGGAAGCCATGAAGCGGTACGGATCGGATAAACCGGATACCCGCTTTGAAATGCAATTAGTTGAACTAAAGGATTTAACCATGGGAAAAAGCTTTAGCGTCTTCGATAGCGCAGAATACGTAGGAGCTATTTGCGTTGAAGGAGGTGCATCGTATTCCCGCAAACAATTGGATGAATGTACCGATTTTGTGAAACGTCCGCAAATTGGCGCTAAAGGTTTAATATCGGTGCGTTGCGAAACCGACGGAACCATCCGGTCGTCGGTAGATAAATTTTATTCTCCCGACGATTTGCAGCAATGGTTGCACAGGGCGGAAGCCAAACCCGGCGATTTGCTCTTGATTTTATGCGGCGAAACCGAAAAAACGCAAAAACAATTAAGCGAACTCCGATTGGAAATGGCTTCCCGTTTGGGCCTACGAAACAAAAATCTATTCCATTGCCTTTGGGTCGTTGATTTTCCATTACTGGAATATGACGAAGAATTGAACCGTTATTTCGCGAAACATCACCCGTTTACCAGTCCTAAAATCGAGGATATTCCTTTGTTGGATACCCGTCCGGGAATTGTTCGAGCGAATGCTTACGATTTGGTAATCAATGGCATTGAAGTCGGAGGAGGTTCTATTCGTATCTACAATAGCGAATTGCAAAAGAAAATGTTTTCTGTTTTGGGATTTTCAGATGAACAGGCGCAAGCGCAATTCGGTTTTCTGATGAACGCTTTCAAATACGGAGCTCCGCCTCACGGAGGAATTGCTTTCGGTTTAGACCGTTTAGTTTCGATTTTTGCCGGCTTGGATTCTATTCGCGATTGCATTGCATTCCCCAAAAATAATTCAGGACGCGACGTTATGATCGATGCCCCCTCGCCGATTTCCCAAGAACAATTGGATGAATTGTATCTCCAAATAAATCTTCCTTCCAAATAACAACTATCTCCAGACACCCCGTATCTTCAAATAAAGCTTTTTTGAGGATACGCGGGGGGAAAGGGTTTTTTCTTTTTTTCTTAATTCCTCATGCTATGCAATACCTCAAAAATTGTATAACTTTGTTGGGTTGTGTCTCGAATTAACTTACCTTGGGCATTAATAATTTAAAAGGAATAGATTTGCAAATCAATATCTATTTAGCTACCAAAAAAAGACATGGAAACAACTTGAGAATCTCAAAAATTACAAAACTGAGTAACATAAGTTAAAATAAAAATCATTCTTTGTTTATTAATTTTTTAAACATGGTGTTTTTGTAGAAAATCGGACTGCAAATCCTTTTGAATAAGTAAGTGGTGGGCAATAGTCCCGCTATGGTGAAGACCTAACTTTCTGATAATTAAAACAAACAATGTTTTAAATAAAAACAGTTTATGACTTCAATAAATGAACAGAATAACGATCTAATAAATAAAAAAAATCAAATTTTAAAATAAAAATTTTAAAATCTCTTGCAAGTCAATTTTTTTTGTTTTATATTTGTTACGAATTGCTAACTACAAATACATGAAATGCATTTTCTTTATATCTCTTCGCGATCGGGTTCGGGAAGGCTCTCTATGGGGAAGGCGGGAGCCTCTAAATATAGCCTTTTGAAAATCAGTGAATCTTTACTTAAAATTATTTTGGCATGAAAAATTATATAAAAACAATACTAAAACTTGTAATGCTCTTGCCGATTGCGGCAGGAAATTTTGTTTCTTGCAAAGATGACAATCGAATTAAAACCATCCAAGCTAAGAAAAGAAACACAGGATGAATTGAGGGTAAGCCTGTTTTAATTGTAATATTTGATAAACTTGTCAATCCGACTGAAAAATCCCCTGCCGCCACTGCAAGCGGATAACTCAAAATTAGGGAGAAAGGATTTCTTCTTTTTTTCGCTTTACCTGTAATTTTTCCGACTTCTTTATCGTCCAATAAAGAAAAAGCAGATTTATGAACAGTTTCGACATCGAAAAAGCATTTATAGAACTAATTCAGGAAAATGAGCGCCTCATTTACAAAGTTTGTTCCATCTATGTTTCTGATGAATTTCCCATAGCCGATCTCTACCAAGAAGTGATTTACAACTTATGGAGAGGTTTTCCCAAATTTCGCAACGAATGTTCAGTCTCTACGTGGATGTACCGCATTGCTCTCAATACTTGCATTACCGGGATGAGAAAAGAATTGAGATGTCCGCAGCGTGTTCCTGTTCACGAACTGAAGGAATATTTGATCGAACCGGAATCTATGGAAGAAAATATTCAGGAGATGTACGAACTGATTCATCAGTTAAAAACCTTGGAACGCGCAATTATTCTGCTTTATTTGGAAGAAAAATCTTATCAGGAAATTGCTGATATTACGGGTTTAACGTTGAATAATGTGGCCGTAAAATTGAAACGGATCAAAGAGAAATTAAAAAAAATGTCGGAAAATTAAAAACAAAAAGTGATGGACTTAGAAGAATTGAAAAATACATGGATGGCTCTAGATGAGCAGTTAAAGAAAAATGAAGTGTTGAATAAACAGATCGTTCGGGAAATGTTGTATAAAAAATCGAATAAATCGCTGAATTGGTTGGTAAATATGGAGTTTATGGGTACTATCCTATTATTATTCACAATTCCGCTTTGTTTTTGGCTATATAATGCCCCTATTTATAAAAACATAACTGCTCCTAAAATTTTGTTTTTAGTAGCTATCATTTTTGCTATTTTAGGGGTTATTTGGTATTTTTATAAAATATTAAAATATTTATTAAGAATAGATTTTTCCATGAATATTAAAGATAATATACAATCTGTGAATGAATATGCTATCTTGATTAAGAAAGAAAAATTCGTATCTTATTTTATTGTGATTCCCGTTCTTTCGTTGCTTGGTATTTGGGGTTACTATGAACTTCATGCGAATCTTTTGCTGTGGATACTTTTAACGGTTGCGTTGATATTTGCCACACTAATGACTTATTGGTTGTATAAAAAAATCTACGACGCCAATATTCAGTCCATTAAGAAAAGTTTGGAAGAATTGGAAGAACTGAAAGAAGAATAGTTATTTCTTAATTAGCCTATTTAAATTTCTTGATCATATTTATCCCTATTATTTGGACTAAATAAAAAAAATTGTATTACCTTTACATCGAGTTTTGGTGGCGTTCTTTCTCAATCGGGAAAAACGCTGAAAAGGGAATCAGGTGAAAATCCTGAACAGACCCGCTGCTGTAAGCTCCGTCCAAATGGCGTTTAAGTGAAACAAAAGGAAGTTTACTTGCTTTTATGAAGAGAGCCATTTATATAAAAGTCTTTGGATAATACTTTTTCCACTGTTCCTTAAGGGAATGGGAAGGACGTCCAAAGAGGGAGTAAGTCAGAAGACCTGCCAAAATATAGGAGTTTAAAGCTTTCGAGGAACAGAGCTTGAGACAAACCAAGGCAGAGTTTTTGGGCTTCTGTATGCGTTTATCCCAACATTTTTTTGAAAGCTGTTTAATTGTCAAAATAAAACGGCTTTTTATGTTTTTAAACCGCTCTTTTTGTGTAAGCGCAACGCTTTGGATAGCAATGGCTGCCGCAGCACAAAGTCCGTCGGATACTGTCCGAAATATAAACGAGATAGTAGTCGTTGGCAATCGTTACAAGGAAGTTATTCCGGCTCAACAACTTTCGGGCGAAAAGTTGGAGAAGTTGAGTAGTTTTTCCGTTGCCGACGCCATTCGCTATTTTTCGGGCGTGCAAATTAAGGATTACGGAGGTATCGGCGGACTGAAAACCGTCGATATTCGCAGTATGGGAACTAACCAGTTGGGCGTTTTCTACGATGGCATTCAACTCGGCAATGCACAAAATGGCCAAATTGATTTAGGTAAATTTTCGTTGGATAATATAGAGGAAATTTCGCTTTACAACGGACAAAAAAGCGAGATTTTCCAATCGGCCAAGGATTTTGGCTCGGCAGGAACAGTTTATTTGCGCACCCGCCGTCCGCGTTTTTCTGGTCATAAAAAATCAAATTTCGTTTCTTACTTTCGTGCTGGTTCTTTCGACCTGGTCAATCCCTCTGTTTTGTGGGAACAAAAAATCAGCAAAAATAGATCCTCGTCCCTCAACGCAGAATATATTTATTCATCGGGAAAATATCCCTTTCGTTATCGTAAAATATTGCCTGATAAAACTGTAGACTGGGATACAACGGCTATCCGGCAAAACGGCGATATTCATTCTCTCCGCCTCGAAGGCGGCTTAAACGGCTACTTATCCAACGGATATTGGCAAGGTAAAGCTTATTTTTATCGTTCTGAAAAAGGCATTCCGGGCGCCATCGTCAATAATGTGTGGAAGCATGCGCAGCGGCAATGGGATCAAAATTTCTTCATGCAATTTTCGGCCAAAAATAGGGTATCGCTATTCGAAAAATATGAATGGATGTTCAATGTGAAATACGCCAATGATTGGATGCGCTACCTCAATCCCGACACAACATTGATGTATATCGACAATGCTTTCAGACAGCAAGAAATATATGCTTCTATGGCCCACAAGTATTCTGTTCTACAAAATTGGGATATAAACTTTTCTGTTGACTATCAATACAATACCTTAAGTTCGGATTTGACGGATTTTGTTTTTCCAATGCGAAACACCCTGCTTGCAGCAGGAGCTACAGCTTTTGAATGGAAAAAATTGAAGATACAGGCAAGTGTTTTAGGGACATTTGTTTTTGAAAATGTCGCCAAGCAAAATATCAATCAACTGGCTGATAAAACAGAATATACTCCGGCAGTCTTTCTCTCGTATCGACCATTCAAACGCCGTGATCTCAATTTCCGCGCTTTCTATAAACGTATTTTCCGAATGCCAACTTTTAACGATTTGTATTATACCGATATAGGAAATATCAACCTTCGTCCAGAATACACTACACAGTATAATATTGGTTTTCAATACAATAAAAATTTCAAAAAAAGTGTTGTCAATCAATTGAATTTCCGCGCCGACGCCTATTGCAACGAAGTTACGGATAAAATTATCGCCGTACCAAAAGGCGAGGGACAATACCGTTGGATGATGATGAATTTAGGTTATGTGGAAATTCGCGGCATAGATATTTCGGCGCAAATCGAATGGAAACTACCCGCCGATATTCTGATCACTTCCCATTTGAATTATACTTTCCAAAAAGCGCAGGATTTTACCGACAAAAGCAGCGAATGGTACGGCGGACAAATTGCCTATATTCCTTGGCACAACGGTTCGGCTATGGCCAATATCGCGTGGCAATCGTGGGATATGAATTACAGTTTTATTTATGTTGGCAAACGATATCATAATTCGGCAAATATTCGGGAAAACTACGAACTGCCTTGGTACACCCACGATGTGACCTTGGGAAAAACATTTCGTTTCCGCAAGGGCAAGACAGGAACTTCGACGCTGAAAATCTCGACAGAAATCAATAATCTCTTCAACCAGTATTATGATGTGGTACAGAATTATCCGATGCCGGGACGAAATTATAAAATCATTTTAAAAGTAGAGATATGAAACGAAAATTTTTATTGATAGTGGCTTTTATAAGCCTCTGTTGGATTTCCTGTCGCGAAGAACCGGAAATTCTTCCGCCCGAAGTTATTCCCGTAGCCCCTCCGGACAGCACAGTAACCGATAGTATTTCGCAAGTAAAAATGCTCGGTTTTTACCTTTTGAACGAGGGAAATATGGGAAGCAACAAATCTACGCTCGACTATTTCGACTTGGCCGCAGGCGAGTATCGCCGCAATATTTTTGCCAATGCCAACCCATCTGTTCCCAAAGAGTTGGGCGATGTGGGCAACGATCTGGCAATTTATGGTTCGAAACTTTACGCCGTTATTAACCGCTCCAATAAGATTGAGGTAATGGACAAGTTCACCGCCCGCCGCTTAGGACAAATCAACATTCCCAATGGCCGATCCATCCAGTTTGACGGCGGATATGCGTATGTAACTTCCTATGCAGGTCCTGTAGAAATCAATCCCAATTACGAACAAATCGGCTATGTGGCAAAAGTGGATACCGCTACTTTCGAAGTGATTGCGCGATGTCTGGTAGGTTATCAGCCGGATGGACTGGAGATTGTCGGGAACAAAATCTATGTTGCTAATTCGGGCGGATACAGAACGCCAAATTATGAAAATACAGTTTCGGTAATTGATATTCAAAGTTTTACAGAAATTAAACGCATTGAAGTCGCCCCTAATCTGCAATATGTAAAAGCCGACAAGCAGGGTAACTTATGGGTAAGTTCGCGCGGCAATTATTACGATGAACCTTCACGCCTTTATTGGATCGACACACAAACCGATCGTTATGAAGGAATGTTGCCTGTGGCCGTTTCGGGAATGACGCTCGACGGCGATTCGCTCTACTTGTATGGCAGCGAATTCAACTACAATACCTTTGATTATACATTCACTTTCGGCATTGTCGATGTAACAACCAAGCAAATCGTTACCCGCAATTTTATTATCGACAGTACGGAAAGGGAAATCGCACTGCCTTATGGAATTATGGTAGATCCAAGAAACAAAGATATTTACCTGACCGATGCGGCAAATTATGTGTATCCGGGTTGGTTGTTCTGTTTCGACCGTTACGGACGCAAAAAATGGCCGCAAATACGAACTGGCGATATTCCAGCACATTTTGCTCTATTATATGAATAAAAATGAAAAAAATTATGAATACTTTAGACATTAAGCGTTGTGAAGACTGTCCGGTCTCTCTTGTGAAAGATGCAGGCAAAATATTGGATAAAAATAAAACAATGAAATCAACACTTCTTTTCCTATTCTTTTTTTTATTTACTACCACAAGTATTGTCAAGGCTCAATCGCCTTATATCCATAAGGTATATGCGTACCGTCCAGCGCCCGGACAATTTGTAAACTTGTTGCCTGAATACGAAGCCGGCGACACGCAGGTCGATATGAACCGCAAAGCCGAAGAAAGCATTAGCGGAGAAAACAAAGCATTGATTTCGCTCGGAGGATATGGCGGTTATGTTATTTTCGGTTTTGATCATCCGATTGTCAATGTTTCGAATGTTGAAGATTTTAAGGTATGGGGAAATGCGATGGACGGAAGCGCCGAACCGGGCGTTGTGATGGTATCTTACGATGCCAATGGAAACGGCGAGCCTGATGATGAATGGTTTGAATTGGCAGGAAGCGAATATAACAATCTCAACACAATTAAAGATTATCGAATAATTTATTATAAACCCATTGAAAATCCGCATGAATCAATAAATAATGCCGATCAAAGATGGAGCGATAATCAGGGAGCCGAAGGATATATTCCCCGTAATGCATTCCATTCGCAACCCTATTATCCGCAATGGATAAGCGACGAAACGCTCTCATTCGAGGGAACGAAACTAACCGACAATTATGTAGACGAAAGTGGAAACGGCTCATACTATGTGCTCAATGCCTATCCGTGGGGATATGCCGATAATTACTCAAATGCCGATGAGCGCTCCAATCTCAATATCGAATGGGCGGTCGATGCCGCTGGAAATCCGGTGCATCTTCCTGCTATTCATTTTGTGAAAGTTTATACGGCTGTAAATCAATATTGCGGTTGGCTGGGCGAAACTTCCACCGAAATAACGGGGGCAGAGGATTTGCACCCGTCAGCAATCATTTCAGGCATCAAACAAAATGAGGCGGATCAAACATTTTTATTGCTTAACAATCCAGTAAAAGACCAATTGATAATCGCTTCCGAAAGAAAACAAAACGTCTATATTTACGATTGCCTGGGAAGAAAACGAACCTCGTTCGATGTAGAAAGCGGAACGAATTACATTTCTTGCAGTCAACTGCCGCAAGGGATATATGTACTTGTAAATGGAGATCAAACAATCAAATTTATCAAACAATAATTTTTATTAATCATTAAAAAGTAACAAAATGAAAAAAACAAATTACTTTTTCCTGTTATTCTTGTTTGTAACAAGTCAGGTATTTGCACAACAGTCGCAATCGTTTGCCGAACATTGGTTCGGCATAAAACAGCAAAACGTGAAAAAAAGCGTGAAAACCGCTCCAAAGAAAGCGTTTGCAAAAGCAGGGTTGCGTTCTTCAACCATCCATCCGGGCGATATGATTACATTGGATTTAAGTGATCCGACCTACCCCGTGTCGTTCGATTTAGATACGAATCGCGTTTGGACTGAAACTTACAACGACGTTGATTATCCTTTTATTGAATTTAACGACAGCGCTTTTAGCTTCTCGCATTTAATTGGCGGCGAGGGTTCATCGTATGGAGGTTATGCCTGGGATGGATTCACATACAGCAAAAACGGCGACAATACCGATTATGGTACCGATTGGCTTAGTAATCAATGGGGCAATATGGCAGGCGGAGGTATTAAAACCGATGCCGAAGGAAATATACTGACAGATGAAAACGGGATAGTACTCGCCGATTCGGAAGCGCCTTATTTGTTAGGATACTGGACATCCTATATGGACGGTTACTACGACTATTCTATATTAACCGTACTTCTGGATGATGTGTATCAAGCCGAAGGAGTCTATGTGAACAACAGCCCATGGCCTTATTACGGAAACCTTCACAACGATGGATACGCCCGAGCGCTCGACCAAGACGGAGATTATTTCAAACTGATTATTCACGGATTGGATGAAAACTATGAAGACAATGGGAAAGAGGTTGAATATTATCTGGCCCAAAATGTAGGCGGAGGCATAGAAAATTTGCATCAAAGCGCCAATTGGGAATGGGTTGACTTGTCCGAATTAGGAGAAATTGGCGGAATTTATTTTACAATGGAATCTACCGATAGCGATCCATTGTATGGTATGAACACGGCCGCTTATTTCTGCATGGATAAACTGCAAGTAAAAAAAGTAGATACCACGCCGACTCATTTAAAAAACATAAAGGAAGAAAATACATTTAGCGTTTATTCCGATCCCTTGGTCGATTATGTTATTGTAAATACAACGACCAGCGGCATAGCGACTATTTATAATCTGTCGGGTCATGCAATGATGAGCGTAAATCTAAAAAACGGCAGCAATCGCATGGAAACTTCCGTATTGCCTAAAGGAGTTTATGTGTTGAAACTGAACGAAAATACCATTAAGTTCGTAAAGTAAGCAAAGTATTTAAAAAGGGATTATTCATGAAAAGTACATGAACAGTCCCTTTTTATATACAAAGGTGTCGTCTGCGTTCTCATTCCCACAAACAACAGAAATAAAGAATATAGATATATTACCACAAACTGACCAAACGATCCAGATCGGAAGCAAAAGCCTGCAAAGACGGATAGACGATCTGAGCGCCGGATTCCTCCAAAATGCGGTTAGGAAGAGGCCCTGTATTGACGGCAATGGTATAAATGCCAGCTGCCCGTCCGGATTCGATTCCTAAAGGAGCATTTTCCACTACCATAGCTTCTTCAGGTTGCAGGCGTCCTTTCTTCAGTCCCATCAAGTACGGTTCAGGATGCGGTTTTCCGTTTTGGACATCATAAGCCGTTACGATTAATTCTTTATCGAAAAAGCCCGGATAATGCTTTTCTAATTTTCCTAACAGGGAATGTTGTCCCGATCCCGTAACAATAATTCGTTGCAAACCCAATTCTTTCGTTTTTTTCAAAACTTCCAACGCACCCGGCATGGGCTTGGATTCTGGATATTCCAATTCGATAAACCGTTGCATTTTCTTTTCATAAATGGACTGTACTTCTTCCGGACTGGCATCGCGTCCGAATGTACGGTTGAAAAGAATCTGAATCGTTGATCGTCCTGTTCTTCCTTCAAACAGATAAAATTCTTCCTCTGAAGCTTTTATTCCTACGCTCGACAAGACCTCGCTCCATGCTCTCGCATGGCTTGGCATGGAGTCGTAAAGCACTCCGTCCATGTCAAATAATATGGCTTTAAGCATATCAAAGAAGAAGGGATTCGTATCCCGGTTTCTTCAACAATGCAAACATATTTTTTTTATAGGCTTCTACCCCCGGTTGATCAAAGGGATTAACTCCCAAGAGATAACCGCTGATTCCGCACGCTCTTTCAAAGAAATAGAGCAATTGTCCCAAATAGTATGCGTTAAGTTCGGGAAGAGAAATTCGGATATTGGGAACGCCTCCGTCTACATGCGCCAACTGCGTACCTAATTCGGCCATTTTGTTTACATAATCGACCCTCTTTCCTGCAAGGAAATTCAATCCGTCCAAATCCCGTTCATCGCAGGGAATTTCGACACAACACCGAGGATTGGCCACGGAAATGACCGTTTCGAAAATGCTTCGTTCCCCCTCCTGAATCCATTGACCCATTGAATGGAGATCGGTAGTAAAATCGACGGAAGCAGGGAATATGCCTTTGTTTTCTTTTCCTTCGCTTTCTCCATAAAGCTGTTTCCACCATTCGGAAACATAATGCAATTTGGGATGAAAATTAGCGAGTATTTCTATTTTTTTGCCACTCTTGTATAATTCATTCCGCACAACAGCATAAATCTCGGCAGAATTCTGATCAAACGGAATATCGCTTCCGCTTGCTTTTTCCATTGCCTCCGCTCCTTCCATAAAGAGCTGAAGGTCGATTCCCGCTACAGCGATGGGAAGCAGTCCAACCGGCGTCAATACAGAGAAACGTCCGCCCACATTATCCGGGATGACATAGGTTTTGTATCCTTCTTCATTAGCTAATGTTCTCAAAGCGCCCCGCGATTGGTCGGTTATGGCTACAATCCGTTCTTGGGCTTTTTGTTTGCCTGCCGTATCTTCCAATTGTTTTTTCAAAATGCGAAACGCCAGTGCAGGTTCGGTAGTTGTCCCTGATTTGGAAATATGAATCAAACCAAAAGATTTTCCTTTCAAGTAACGCAGCAATTCATGTAGGTAATCTTCACTGATATTATGACCCGCATAAACGATGACAGGCTTCGTATCTTCCAAAAAGTCGAAAGAACCGGACAAGGCGTCGATCACCGCTTTGGCACCCACATAACTGCCTCCAATTCCAATCACTACCACAACTTCGCATTGAGTCCGCAATTTTTCAGCAGTCTTCTGAATATCTGCAATTTCCTCTTTCGTTATAGAAGAAGGAAGATGTAACCATCCGAGGAAGTCACTTCCTTTTCCCGTTCCGTTTTCCAATGCTCTGTTGCAATTTTTTGCTTGAGAAGCGCAGGCGTCTACCTGCTCCTTCGTCACTTTTCCTAATGCTTTGCTAATGTCTAATGTAATCATAATTATTTAAACGTTTCCGTAAGTTTCCGTATAACTGTCGAAGCCGGTTTTCGTTCATATAGAATGGAATAAACCGCATCGAGTATCGGCATGTTTACTTTATATATATTATTGATTTCTTTGATGCATTTGGTTCCGTAATACCCTTCGGCAATCATTTCCATTTCCAATTGGGCTGTTTTTACGGAATAACCTTTCCCGATCATGGCGCCAAAAATTCGGTTTCGACTAAATCGCGAGTAAGCGGTCACTATTAAATCACCCAAGTAAACCGACTCGCAAATTTTTCTATCCAATGGAGATACAGCCTGAATAAACTTATCCATTTCGATAGCGGAATTTGACATGAATATCGCCTGAAAATTATCGCCGTATTTCAATCCGTGACATATTCCGGCAACAATGGCATAAATATTTTTTAACACGGATGCATATTCGATACCCGTAACATCTTTACTGATGGATGTTCGAATAAAATGCGTGTTGAACATGCTGGCCAATGTCTGTGCGAGTTCATCGGAAGAACAGCCTACCGTGAGGTAAGACAATCGTTCCAAAGCAACTTCTTCGGCATGGCAGGGACCTCCTAAAACGGCAATATGATCTGCTGGAACTTTGTAAAATTTTGTGAAGTAATCGGATACTAAAACATTTTCGTCCGGGACAATTCCCTTAATTGCCGAAATAATTATTTTGTCTTTGAGGGGTACATGCAGCTTTTGAAGGTGTTGTTTGAGATAAGGCGAAGGGGTAGCAAAAATCAATATATCGGAATTTCGCACCATTTCGTCTATATTGTGAAAAAATTGAATATTTTCAATATTGAATTTTACTGCAGTCAGATAAAAGGGGTTATGCCCCAACATCTTGAATTCTTCTATTTGTTCTGGACGACGCATATACCAATTGAATTGGGTTTGCGTCATGGAAATAATTTTGGCTAACGCCGTCGCCCAACTTCCACCGCCCATGATACCTACTTTCCCTGGAATATTGCTCATAGTCATTCTTATTTATTGCTTTCGGGGCGCATTTGCGGGAAAAACAGCACTTCCTGAATAGAAATTTGTCCCGTTAGTAACATTACCAATCGATCCATCCCGATGCCCATTCCGGAGGTAGGAGGCATTCCATATTCCAAAGCGCGTAGAAAATCCTGATCGATAAACATGGCTTCATCATCTCCTTTTTCTGATAATCGCAGTTGCTCTTCAAACCGTTCTCGTTGGTCAATAGGATCGTTCAACTCGGAATATGCGTTGGCTAATTCTTTCCCGTTAATCATTAATTCGAAACGCTCGGTAAGTTCTGGATTGCTTCGATGACGTTTGCAAAGCGGGGACATTTCTTTCGGATAGTCAATGATAAAAGTAGGTTGAATATAGGATTTTTCACATTTTTTGCTGAATATTTCGTCGATCAGTTTTCCTTTGCCCATGGTTTTATCTTCTTCTATATGCAATTGTTTGCACGCATTCCGCAATTGATCTTCGTTTAGGCCGGTAATGTCGACGCCCGTATTTTCGCGGATAGCGTCGATCAGCGTAATCCGTTGGTAAGGCGCTTTGAAATTGATCTTGTGATCGCCTACTTTTACTTCGGTTGTTCCCAAAACATCCAAACAAATTTTTTCCAGCAATTGTTCTGTGAATTTCATCATCCATCGATAATCTTTATAGGCAACATAAATTTCCATCACCGTAAATTCCGGATTGTGCGTTCGATCCATTCCTTCGTTGCGAAAATTACGGGAAAATTCGTATACTCCCTCAAATCCTCCGACTATCAATCGTTTCAAATATAATTCGTTGGCAATTCGAAGATACAAAGGGATATCCAAAGCATTGTGATGCGTAACAAAAGGACGGGCGGCCGCTCCTCCAGGAATACTCTGCAAAACAGGCGTATCCACTTCGAGGTATCCGCATTCGTTAAAAAAACGACGCATAGAATTGAATATTTGCGTCCGTTTCAGAAAAATATCTTTTACCCCTTCATTCACAATTAAATCTACATATCGTTGGCGGTAACGCATTTCAGGGTCTTCAAAAGCGTCGTAAGCCACTCCCTCTTTATATTTTACGATCGGAAGCGGTCGCAAAGACTTGGCAAGTACCACCAGATGATCAACATGCACCGAGATTTCTCCCATTTGCGTACGGAAAACATATCCTTTTACGCCAATAAAATCGCCAATATCCAGCAACTTTTTAAATACGACATTATATAAATCCTTGTCTTCGCCCGGACAAAGGTCGTCGCGGCTGATATACAACTGTATTCGTCCCGCCGAATCTTGCAACTCTACGAACGAAGCTTTGCCCATGATTCTCCGACTCATGATTCGTCCGGCGATGGATACCTCTTTTCGCGGCGCATCGTCTTTGAATTCTTCTTTTATATCTCTGGAATAATTATTTACAAGATATTCTTCCGCTGGGTAAGGGTTAATTCCTTTGTTGCGGAGTTCTTCCAAACTTTGCCGACGAAATATTTCCTGTTCACTTAAATTGAGGGTATTCATACTGTCATAATTTTGAGGAATCGGTACAAAGTTACTATTTTATTAATAAAAATCTGCATAAAACCATAAAGTTATCTGCACTTTTTTTAGCTTTCCCAACTTTCAGGATAAAATATACGACACGCAAACATCAGATTATCTTTTGAATAGCGCTTTGTTATACAAAAAAATCGTAACTTTGTCCAAATGTTACATAAAACGCGAGCTATTGTTTTTTACAACTTGAACTATAGCGATACCTATTCCATCGTTCATGTTTTTACGGAAGAATTCGGTCCCGTTTCTTATTTGGTTGCTAAATCAAAAGGAAAGAAGACGCGAGTTCCTAAATCCATTTTTCATCCTTTATCCGTTGTAGATTTGGAAGTTGAGCATCACAACTTACGCGAAATTCAGAGAATCAAGGAAGCCCGGATACATGTCCCGTTGCCATCTCTATTGGACAATCCGATAAAAAGCGCTATTTGCATGTTTTTGGCGGAATTTCTCAGTAAAGTGACCCAGGAAGCGCAAGCCAACAAACAGCTGTTTGGTTATATTTTTCATTCACTTCAGGTTTTGGATTTGAGCGAAAAAAACTATGTAAATTTTCACTTAGCGTTTATGATTCGCCTGAGTTTATTCCTTGGATTCTATCCCGATGCAAGCAACTATGCCAAAGGGACGTATTTTGATATGCAAAACGGCGTTTTTACCCCCTACAAACCTCCTCGCAGCCACTTTCTGAATCCAGACGAAAGTTTGGCGTTTCATCGTTTGATGCGCATGAACTATCAAAATATGAGATATTTCAAATTTTCCCGACACGAACGCAAGGAAATCATTATGCGTATTTTAGAATATTATCGTTTGCATCTGATCCATTTTTCGGAGATAAAGTCTTTGGAAATCTTTCATGAAGTTTTTGGCTAATTCAGATTAAAATTTTACTTTTGCATCGCTTTAGGCCGATAAGAAACGCCCTTGTAGTTCAATGGATAGAACGGAAGTTTCCTAAACTTTAAATTCGGGTTCGATTCCCGGCGAGGGTACAAGGTAAAACGCCAGCAAACTATTAATTAGCGTGTTGGCGTTTTTGTTTTATTGTTTGTTGCAAGATTCTGGCGAAATACTTCAAAATATAATTTTCATTAACAAATGCAACTTAAATCAGGACCGTGTTTCCGGCATCGGCTGTAGTTTTTTATCTCGAACTACGCTTCGCCAGCACAAGGCTATCCACTTTCGGCACAAAGACGTATGTTACTCATTCAACGATTGCGGGTTTTCTTGGAAGGAATTTTGTTGATAACTTTTTTTGAGACCTTTCCTTGGGAACGCTTATTTTTTTATATCTTTACCGCATTAAATAATAGAATTCGATTGTATGTCAGAAAAAAACAACTCAGGGCTTATTCCTTTTGTCCATTTACATGTTCACTCTTATTTTTCGCAATTAGACGGAATGTCGTCTATCAAAGGTTTAGTTGATAAAACAGCCCGGTGCGGAATGAAAGCGCTTGCTCTTACCGATCATGGCAACATGTTTGGCATTAAAGAGTTGTATGATTATGTAAAGAAGAAAAACAAAAGTTTGCCGGATAACCAGAAAATTAAGCCCATTTTTGGAGTGGAGGCTTATTGCGCCCGCCGTACGCGGTTCGATAAGACGGAAAAAGAAGATGGGCGTGGATGGCATTTGTTGCTGCTGGCTAAAAATAAAAAGGGTTATCAAAACTTATGTAAACTTGTTTCCACTTCTTGGATCGACGGACATTATTATAACCCGCGCATCGACAAAAATTGTTTGGAGGAATACAGCGAAGGCTTGATTGTCGCTTCAGCTTGTTTGGGCGGAGAAATTCCTCGTAAAATAACGGATGGCGACAGGACAGGAGCTGAACAGGCGGTTCTCTGGTTCAAAAAAGTGTTTGGCGACGATTTTTACTTGGAACTTCAACGGCACAAAACCGATAAGGAAGGGGGCGATCAAACCGTCTATTCCAAGCAAACAGTGGTCAACGAAGCTTTGTTGGAATTGGCGGAGAAAACCCAAACCAAAATAATCTGTACCAATGATGTCCATTTTGTGGAAGAAGAACATGGAGAGGCTCATGATCATTTGATTTGCTTGGGAACAGGGAAAGATTTGGACGATCCCAACCGGTTGCGTTATACCAAACAAGAATGGTTTAAGTCGGTTGAAGAAATGAATGCCGTCTTTTCCGATTTGCCGGAAGCGTTGAATAATACAGTGGAAATAGCAGATAAAATTGAAGAATATTCAATTGATTCCGAGCCAATTATGCCACTCTTTCCTATTCCTGAATCGTTTGAAACAGAGGAAGAATACAGGAAAAAATATACGGAAAGCGAACTGCGGGAAGAATTCAACCGAGAGGATGCCGGACGTTTTGACAAATTGGGAGGATATGACAAAGTCATCCGCATCAAGCGGGAAGCAGATTATTTGAGGGAATTGACCCTGCAAAAAGCGCTCGTCCGTTACCAGAATCCCATTCCTCCGGATGTCTTGGAGCGTCTGGAATACGAACTGGAAACCATGAAAACCATGGGTTTTCCCGGATACTTTCTGATTGTACAGGATTTTATACAGGCTGCCCGCCACATGGGCGTGGCAGTGGGGCCGGGGCGCGGTTCGGCTGCCGGTTCGGCGGGTGCTTATTGTCTGGG
>JGI24699J35502_11134072_pt1 | contig 28311 bp, 22 predicted proteins | sample TergutMp193P4_FD_35502 | JGI IMG/M metagenome (IMG submission 35502)
AATCGGGGGTTGACGCAGTTCAACACCCCGATTCGCGCCCCGCGGGCCAGGAGGTGGAGCATGTCTGACACGCCCCACGAACCCCGGAACAGACATGAACCCCGGCCCGAACCCAGACACGCACTGAACGAAACCCCCGAACCCCGCGATCCGGTGGAAATGGCCGCTGACAGGCCTCGACTGCTCTCCTCGACCATGGTGATGGCGTCGGGGACCCTGGTCTCCCGCATCCTCGGTGGAGTACGGGTGTTGCTCGTTGGGTACCTGTTGACCGTGAGCATGCCGCAATCGGACATGTACGCCCTGGCGACCGAGATCCCCACCGCCGCGTACACCCTTCTCGCCGGAGGGGTGCTCACTGCTATCCTGCTGCCCCAGCTCATGAGGGCCATGAACACCGACGCCGACGGCGGGCAGGCTTTTTCCGACCGCATCGTCACGTTGTTCGGTCTGCTTCTGATCACCCTCACGCTCCTGCTGACCGTCGGCACCCCGCTGGTCATCCGGCTCATGTCGGACGCCAAATGGCGGACCCCCGGCATGACTGCGCAGTACCATTCCTTGTTGATGTTGACCGCGTTGTGTATGCCGCAGGTCTTCTTCTATGGTGTATTTTTCCTTGCCAGTCAGCTTTTGAATGCCCGCAGTTCCTTCGGGCCGGTCGCGTGGGCGCCTGTGGCCAACAACATCGTCCAAATCCTCATGCTCGGCACGTACGCCGTCGTGTGGGGTTTCCACACCGACACCTCCCAGCCCTTCACAACCGAACAAATGCTCCTTCTCGGATTGGGATCGGTGGCCGGGGTGGCGGTACAGTCCATCATCCTCATCCCGTACCTCAAAAAGGTCGGTTTCCGCTATCACCCGCGCTTCGACTTCCTCCACACCGGCCTCGGGCGTACGGCACAGGTGGCCAAATGGGCGCTCGCGCTGGTCGCCATCGACCAGGTCAACTACATCGTGATCACCCGCCTGGCCTCCCGCGCGACCGTGTCCGGCCACGGCGCCGGCATCGCGGCGTTCAACAGCGCGATGTGGATATCGATCGTGCCCCACAGCCTGCTCACGGTTTCCCTTGTCACCGTGCTGATGCCGTCGCTGTCAACACTCTCCGTCACGGGACAATGGGAAAGGTTCGCTGGCCAATTCCAGTCCAGTATTCGCACTGTCTACGCCGCTATCATCCCGATCGCCTGCCTGCTGGGCACCATGGGCGTGCCCATCGCGACCACCGCGTTCAGCGCCGAGCGAGGAGGGGCGTACGTGGGGTGGACCCTGGCGGTCCTGGGCGTGGGATTGATACCCTTCACACTGAGATACCTTGTCAACAAGGGATTCAATGCGATGGAGAACACCCGTACCCCCTTCATGATGGAAATCATCTTTGTGGTTGTCACGTGCCTGGTTTCCATTGTGCTCATCCTGGTTGTGAAGATCCCCGCCGTGTGGGTCGCGCCCAGCATCGCCCTGGGGTACTCTCTGGGATATCTCGTCTCCGCCTCCCAGGCGTTCCGGCGCCTGCGCAAGGCCGTACCCAACCTGGCGGCCGCGTCACTCGGGGCACACACCGTACGCCTGATTTGTATATCACTTCCGGGCGCGGCGCTGGCCGGAGTGATCTGCTGGCTGCAAAATCGGTACATTTCAGGACTGATCCCCAGTTTGCTCGGCCTGGTCGTCGCAGGATTGGTCGGAATTGGTGTTTACTGGGGATTGGCGAGATTGATCCATATTTCCGAAGTCCAGGATCTGGAGACCCTGATTCGGTCGAAGCTGCGAAAGGAGAAGAGCGTGGAGAGTGTGGAACCTTCCTCCGACATCGGCTCTGACACCTCGGCCATGGAGTTGGTCTTCGGCTCGGACGAAACCCAGCCGATCCTCACCGGGCTGGCCCCTCTCGAACAGGGGGTCCTCATCGCCGGGCGCTACCGTCTGGGCCGCATGGTGTGCCGGATCGGATCAGCCACCCGCTGGGAGGGGACCGACGAATCTCTCAGCAGGCCCATTTTCATCACAGCCTTCCCCAACGACGAACACAGCATGGCCATCCTGGACGCGGCACGGGTCGCCTCCGGCGTCATGGACGCGCGCTTCCTGCGGATTTTGGACGCCGGGCAGGACGCCGACGGGGCGTACATCGTCTCGGAGTGGGGCGAGGGGCGTACTCTTTCTGAAGTTTTAGCCTCCGGTCCCTTGTCGGGCGAGGAATCCGCGTGGGTGGTACGGGAGGTGGCCGCCGGGCTCGCCAGCGTGCATGCACTGCAGATTTACCATTGCCGCCTCGACCCGACGAAGATCATGATCACCACGCAGGGCTCGGTCAAAATCACCGGGCTGCGCGTCGACCAGGCCCTCACGCCGCGAGAAAACGACGCCCAGCTCTCGCGCCATGACATGGAGTCCATGGACGTTTTCGGTTGCGGCGGGCTGTTGTACGCCTGTTTGACCGCGACCTGGCCGGGGTCCTCCGATGTGGGCCTGGGGCCCTCCCCGCGCAACCAGGAAGGTTTGCAGTCTCCCATCCATGTACGACCGGGGACCTCGATCACACTCGACCGCCTGACACGCCAGATGCTGTCCGTCAGTTCCGACGAGCATATTTCCACGGCCCACGGGATCGTCGAGGAGCTCAACGGCGTACTGGGCACCGCGGATCCCACGGCGTCGTTGGCCGCGAAGGCGTCGGCGTCTCACCCAGAAGTACGACATGAGCCCGGCAAAGCCGTTCGCCCTCATATCCTTCCAGCCGGGTCCGCGCACGAGGACCGTACCGTCGCGATGACAGGAGTGATTGCCGGAGCCGGGGGTGCCGGGATCGACACCGGGGCCAGAGGCGCCAGAGTGGCTGACGACGAGGGTACGACTGAAGCGACCGGCGCCGTGGAGGCTGAGACCACAAGCAGTGGAACCGGAGCCGGGGAGGTCGGCCCAACCGGTGAGGGCGAATCCGAGCACGCCGTCAAACTGCGCCATCCCATTCAGGCTGCGAAGGCCACCATATGGTCCAGGGTTTTCTTCATCCTCATCATCCTGGTTGTATTATCCCTTGTCACGGCCTTGATAGTTGGATTGTACAACTCGTCTCGGAACAAGGAGGAAGACCAGGGCGAATCAGGCCCGGCCACGGAAACAGTCGTACATCCGATCCTCGGCGCGGCCATCTTCGACTCACCCACCGACGGCGGGGACGGCATGGAGAACGACGCCGACGTGAAACTGGCGTACGACGGGGATCCCGCCACCGCCTGGACCACAGAAGTGTACCCCGCGACCTGGATCCCAGAACGCAAAACCGGGGTTGGACTCCTGCTCGATCTGGGGTCGCCGCTTCCGGTCAGTGAGATATCGCTGACGATGGACCTCACCCCTGTGACATTGTCAGTGTTGGTACCCGGCGGAGACCCCTCCACTGTGACCGAGCCCGACATGAGATCGGTGGCCGACTGGACGACTCTTGCGACCCAGACCGTGGACGCCGCCCAAACAACGATCACGGTCGATCAGACCACCACGCAATTCGTCCTGGTGTACTTCACAACACTGGCTCCCAAAGACACCATGCGACAAGCCGACATCGCCGAGGTCAGTGTCTCCGGTTAGGGTTGCGGATGGGGCGTCGACGACCCGCTGACTCAGGCGATAGTCGGCGGGAAAATTCCCCATCACGGGCAAAGATCACGCCACGAAGGCGTTCAGACGAGTTTCTTTTCCACAAAAGAGGAGACCATGGCGGGAAGGATGGCGAAGTAGTCCATGGAGAAGGTCAGGATGTCGCCCACCACGTAGTTTTGTGCGCAGTCGGTGACATCGGCGACGAAAACGTCGCTGCTGCCCTCCATGATCTGGATCGCGGGGTCATGAGGGGTCAAATGATGAACGCCGACATCTTGTTTGCCGACGGCGACGAGGGCGAGGCGGCGTACCCCATGGTCGGGGAAATGGGGATCCTCCTGGACAGGGACTTCTCCCGGGACCCGCAAGCCGACCGGTTGGGATGGTTTGTTTTTGATCTCGACAATCTCGGCTGACAAGGTGAAAGGATCCAGAAAGCAGCCCTCGATGGGGGTGTGATAATTGGCAACACGTCCTGTCAGAATGGAGTCTCCGAGCCGAAGATGATTGACCTTGTCCGGCAATGTACCTTCTTGGAGCATGTGCAGGGAATTGGAGCTCCCGCCCGATATCACCTCTAGTTCGGCTCCTAGACGGGCCTCGGCCAGTCGTACCGCCCGCGAGAACCGGTCCATGGCTTCCGGCGACGGTACGATATCAGACACGCAGCCGAAGACCGTACCGGCTCCATACAATTCGACACCGGGGGTACGTGCTGTCGTTTCACACAGGTCCGGCAGATCCTCGGGCATAACCCCTTCTCGGCGGTCTCCCGATTCAACCATGACAATGATTTTGTGCGTACGGCCCTGGGCTGCGGCCGCGTCACCGAGAGCCCGGATCGTCACCGGTTCGGAGGCGAGACTCACGTCGGCGTAGCGTACGACATCATCAACCTGGCTGAGCAGGGGCGGACGGATCATCCATTTCTCCACACCCAAATTGTCCGCCGCGACAAGATTGGCGAGGTGAGCCTCACCGAGGGAGTCCGCACCCGCTGCCACGATGTGATCGATCAGGGGGCGGTACCCGGCCAACGCCTTGGTCACCACGGAAATCCGAATCCCATGGGAGGAGGCCCAATCCCGGATCACCTGGAAATTCTGGGCGATCCCGTCGGCATGGATCTCGACACGCGGAAACATAGGCTCTCCTTCTCAATTCAGGTACGAGTCTACTGTCATGATCCACATCCCCGAATCACCGCCCATTTGTACAACAATTGTGATTTTTCGACAACGGGCGGGGAAATTCCCCATTACGGGGAAGAATCACGCCCACTACGAGCCAGAACACATTCCGGTTCGATACTTGGCGTGGAAATTCCCCATAATGGGGAAGAATCACGCCACGAGGGGAAAGGGGGATCCTGACTGGGGTCAGGATGGCACCGGAACGGGACAACGGGCGTGATTTCCTGTCGTGATGACGGGAAATCACGCCCGTTGAGGGTCAATCAGTGGTCAGCGCAGCGCTGCCTGGGCGGCGGCCAAGCGGGCGATCGGGACACGGAAGGGGGAGCAGGACACGTAGTCCAAGCCCACCCGGTAGCAGAACTCGACGGACGAGGGATCCCCGCCGTGCTCGCCGCAAATTCCCAGGTGAATGTTGGGATTGGCGGCGCGACCGAGGTCGGAGGCCATCTGTACCAGCTTGCCAACTCCGGTTTGATCCAACTTGGCGAACGGGTCATTCTCGTAGATCTTCTTGTCGTAGTAGGCATCCAAGAACTTCCCGGCGTCGTCACGGGAGAACCCGAAGGTCATCTGCGTGAGGTCGTTGGTGCCAAAGGAGAAGAAGTCCGCCTGGGTGGCGATCTGATCAGCGGTCAGCGCAGCGCGCGGAATCTCGATCATCGTACCCACGAGGTACTTCAGATCCACACCGGACGCGGCGATGATCGGATCGGCGGTGGAGGTGATGATGTTCTTGACGTACTCGAATTCCTTCAGCTCGCCAACCAGCGGGACCATGATCTCGGGGACCATGTTCCACTCGGGGTGGCGCTTTTGGACGTTGATCGCGGCCTCGATGATAGCTCGGGTCTGCATGACGCCGATCTCGGGGAACGTGACGTCCAAGCGGCAGCCACGGTGGCCCATCATCGGGTTGAACTCGTGCAGGGAAGCGATCTTCTCCTTGAGGTCCTCGACCTTGATACCCATGTCGGCGGCCAGGGAAATGATATCGTCCTCTTCGGTCGGCAGGAACTCGTGCAGCGGCGGGTCGAGCAGACGTACGGTGACAGGATATCCTTCCATCGCCTCGTAGATCCCCTCGAAGTCGCCGCGCTGCATTGGCAGGAGCTTGGCCAGGGCGGCCTCGCGCTGTTCGACGGTGTCAGACACGATCATCTCGCGGATGGCCGCGATGCGGTCAGGCTGGAAGAACATGTGTTCAGTACGGCACAGCCCGATGCCCTCGGCGCCGAACTGGCGGCCCTGATGGGCGTCGTGCGGTGTGTCGGCATTGGTACGGACCTTCATCGTACGGAAGGAATCCGCCCAGGCCATGACCCGGCCGAAGTCGCCACCGATTTCAGCGGGAACCGTCGCGATCTGCTGGCCATAGATGTTGCCGGTGGAGCCGTCGAGGGAGATCCAGTCGCCCTCCTTGTACTCCACCCCGCCCAGTGTGAAGGACTTCTCGTCGGCGCCGAACCGCAGGTCGCCGCAGCCGGCCACGCAACACGTACCCATGCCACGAGCGACGACGGCCGCGTGGGAGGTCATGCCGCCGCGCGCGGTGAGGATGCCCTGGGAGTGGTGCATGCCTTCGATGTCCTCGGGCGAGGTCTCCAGGCGTACCAAGATAACTTGCTTGCCGTGGTTGACGGTCCAGTCGGTGGCCACCTCGGCAGTGAACACAACTTGTCCAGTCGCGGCACCGGGGGAAGCCGGCAGGCCCTTGCCGATCGGGGTGGCAGCCTTGAGGGCAGCCGGGTCGAACTGCGGGTGCAACAAGGCGTCGATCTGCTTGGGATCGATGGATAGCACGGCCTGCTTTTCGTCAATCATCCCCTCATCGACAAGGTCACATGCGATCTTGAACGCGGCAGCGGCCGTACGCTTGCCATTGCGGGTTTGCAGCATGTAGAGGTGGCCGTCCTCGATGGTGAACTCCATGTCCTGCATGTCGTGGTAGTGCGATTCGAGGTTCTTCACGATGTTGACGAATTGCTCGTACACCGCCGGATTCTCGTCGCGCAGCTGGTCGATGGTCTCGGGGGTACGGATGCCGGCGACGACGTCCTCGCCCTGGGCGTTCATCAGGAATTCGCCGAACAGGCCCTTTTCACCGGTGGACGGGTTACGCGAGAATGCCACGCCCGTACCAGATGTGTTGCCGAGGTTGCCGAAGACCATGGACTGCACAGAAACTGCCGTGCCCCAGTCGCCCGGGATATCATTCATGCGCCGGTAGTAGATAGCGCGCGGGTTGTTCCAGGAACGGAACACGGCCTTGATGGCGCCGAAGAGCTGGACGATCGGGTCGGACGGGAAGTCCTCGCCAATCTTCTCCTTATATATGGCCTTGAACTGGTCGGCGAGTTCCTTCAGATCGTCGGCGGTCAGGTCGACGTCCTGGCTGACTCCGCGCTTCTCCTTCATCTGGTCGATGAGTTGCTCGAAGTACGACTTGCCAACCTCCATGACGACATCGGAGTACATCTGGATGAAGCGGCGGTACGAGTCCCAGGCCCAACGGGGATTGCCGGACTTGCGAATGAGGGTGTCGACCACGGTCTCGTTGATGCCGAGGTTGAGGATGGTGTCCATCATGCCCGGCATGGAGGCGCGGGCGCCGGAACGTACGGAGACGAGCAGGGGATTCTCGGCATCGCCGAATTTCTTGCCCTGCTTGGCTTCGAGATCGGCCACATGGACCATGATCTCGTCGCGGATGTCGTCGGAGATCGTCTCGCCGTCGTTGTAATATTTATTGCAAGCTTCAGTCGTGATCGTGAAACCTTGCGGAACTGGCATTCCCAGTTTGGTCATCTCTGCGACATTTGCGCCTTTGCCGCCGAGTAGGTTACGCATCGAGGCGTCGCCCTCGCTGAAGTCATAGACATATTTCTTGTCAGTCATCGTGGCTTTGAGTCTCCTTGAAATTCGTGCTCCGTGCTAAGTACGGGAGTATCTCCCCATCAATGTCGGTGGAGCATAGCCGACATTGGTCTATGCACCTCTAACTTTACTCCAACGAAGCCCGAGCGTTCGACAACCGAAGGTTGGTGATACCGAGGGCAAGGAAGGAGTCTGGCGAAGTACACTGGTCGCATGTGCGGCAACCCTGGGGCGAACAGTCCAGTGTTCATTTGTCCGGTCTGTGGAGGGCAGCTCTTCCCCACCGATGACTCACGAGCTGTGCGCTGCGACTCGGGACACAGCTTCGATATCGCACGACAGGGGTACGTCTCGCTGGTCACAGGATCGCGGGCAACGGGAGACACCGCGGAGATGGTACGGGCGCGTACGGCCTTCCTCGACAGCGGAATCTACATCCCCATTGCCGATTTGTTGGTGGACTCCGTCCGGGCGTACCTCCAGGGCAACACGGTGGATCCTGCCCTTCTCGCCGATCTCGGAGGGGGTACGGGGTGGTACTCCGCGTATATCCTTGATCAGATTCCCAACCTCAAAGGTGTCCTCATCGATGTCTCCTCCCATGCGGCCAGAGTCGCGGCCAGGGCACATCCGCGCTTGTCAACAGCCACTGCGGATCTGTGGAAATCCATACCGCTGCCTGATGAGAGCGTGGACATTGCTCTGGTTGTTTTCGCGCCCCGGAACCCGGCTGAGATCTGGCGGATTCTCACACCGGGTGGGTTGTGCCTCGTTGTCACACCCCAGCCCAGCCACCTCCAGGAATTGCGCTCGGCGTACTCCATGCTCACTATCGAACCCGAAAAGGAATCGCGTCTGACAAGCCAATTCTCTGCCTTCCGCACAGGTGGGACGAGTTTCGAGGAGTACCGCCGCCTCTTCTCGCCACAGAACATCGCCAATGTCATCGGCATGGGTCCGAGCGCCTTCCACCAGCCACGGATCCCCGTCCCCGACGAGCCCGCGGAGGTGACGGTTTCCGTTGCCCTCCACAGGTTCATCCGTGAATAGTGATTGCCGTACCTCATCTATTGTGCGAAAATGTCACGATTTTCAGACATTTCCACACACTGGATCTCCTAGGGTTACGTTGATTGTCGAGATCCGGCCTTTGGTGGGATGAAAAGTACGCTGGTCCCGCGTCCGCTGAAAATTATTCTGATTCGACAACGACGGCCCGGTGGGCCTTGAGCCGACGGCGTACCCTGATGATGACAAGGATGATAACGACAACGAGTACGATGGCCAGAACAGCCAACCACCAAGATTGTTTCGCCAAGGCCAGTATCCCGGCGACAACGGCCAGGCCACCAGCTGCGTACACACATCCCCAGGCGATCCAGCCGGGAAGGGCGGCCAGGGTGTATGGGAGCCAGCGCCATCCGATCAGGCCCGCGGTGAATTGGACCGCGGTTTGGAATCCCACTGTGAGGAATGAGAGCGGAATGATTGGCCAGCCCCATTTCTCCAGTTTGGCGACGACTCGTTTCTCGTTGTCAGACGCCAGTTTTTGCGCCCACGCCGCTCGTACGACCCCTGCGCGGACCCCCCGCCCCAGCCAATAGGTACCCTCGGCGCGGAACGCAACCACACATGTGAGGAACGCCGCCGCGACAAGAAAAGGCTGATCCTGTATCCATTGGTACACCAACGAAAGCTTAGCGCAGAACGAACATGTTCGTTATGCCTGGGCTGAGTCATTGTTACGTACTATCTTGATTATTTCGAATATTTCGACTACTCTCATATAAAGAGAGTGAGGATTGAGCGGTGACTGAAATGACGAGGCAAAAGACTTATCTGCCTGACAACGATGAGACCAACAAAATGAGCGAGTTGTTCGATCGGTTGGATGCAGAATTGGAACAGACGGGCAAAATGGTGCTCATGTCAGCATCCGGCGAACAATTTGAATTGCCATCGCAATTATTCGATGTGCTGCAATTCGTTGGTTCCACTCTCGCCTCAGGCAACGGAGTAACTGTCGTACCATGCGGCAGTCGGCTCACCACGCAAGAGGCAGCCGATTTCCTTGGCATCTCTCGTCCCACACTCGTGAAACTTCTGGAATCAGGCGCCCTCCCATTTGAGAAGGTCGGCCGCCATCGCCGCGTCCTATTGGGTGACCTGGTTGATTACCAGGAACGCGAACGCGCCCGGCGCCGCACTGTGCTGGCGCAGGCCGCGCGGGCGAACCAGGAATCGGGGATGCTCGAATTGACCGTGATGCCACAGGACGGGTAAGACGTGTTTCCCGTCTTCCTTGACACGAACGCCATCTACGGCGCTGCCTTGTCCGATCTTTTTCTCACACTGGCGGAAAGGGGAACCTACCGGCCTTTATGGTCGGCTGGCGTACTTGACGAGTTGAACGAGGTGTTATGCCGCAATGGCGTCAACACGATAGCCGCCGCACACCGAGTCGCGTCCATGAGAGATGCTTTTCCCGATGCTGAGGTGTTTGGATACGAGTGCTTGATTCCCCAGATGCAATGTGACAAAAACGATCGCCACGTGCTAGCTGCGGCTGTACGGGGTGGGGCCGCTGTGATCGTGACATTCAACCTACGACACTTTCCGGTTGTCGCATTAGCCCCCTACCAGATCGGCGCCGTCCATCCTGATGAGTTTCTCCTTGACCAGCTAGATTTGTACCCTTCACTGGTGACGCAAACAGTCATGGATGTACCAAGAGGCGTACGAAAATCCACCCGTGACAGTACATGAATTCTGCGATTTGCTGGATAGGTCCGGTGTACCCAGGTTTGTTCGAGCTGTCACGCGGTTGCTCTAGACGTACTATTTCCTGAGAACCGGAATAACCGGTATAGTTGGTCAGGTTACTTTTTAAGTACGCCGCCTTAGCTCAGTCGGTAGAGCGGCTCACTCGTAATGAGCAGGTCTGCGGTTCGATTCCGCAAGGCGGCTCTGACGCTACGATAGAAGAGTACACAGTTTATGGGCTAACCATAGGGGGACCATGAGTGAGAATAATTTCGGCAACACCGGCACACCGGAAACAACAGGCATGCAAGGCGGTCAAGGGGCGCCACAGGGTTCCTACCCCGTACCCCCGGTAACCCCGGTACCCCCGGCTCAACCATCCCCGGTTCAACCCGTGACCCCAGTAACCCCGGCTCAACCAACACCCCCGTGGTCGCCGGTGCAACCGACGTACCCGACCCCGCAGTCGCCGACTCCGGCCTGGACGCCCGCGCCGCAACCGCCATACAACCCGGTGGGTGCTTCTCAACCATCGTACGGGCCTGAGACCACGGCACAACCGCCGTTCAATCCGGCAGGTACGGCGCAACCACCGTACGTTCCGCCGCCTGGGGGCGCTCCTTATCCTTATGCCACTGCACCGGCGGGCGGACCGGGGTATTGGGGGCAGGCGACACCACCCCCGCCACCACCAAAGTCCAAGGCGTGGATCTTGATTCTGGTTGTGGTGGTCGTATTAGCCCTTATCGGAGGACTGATATACATAGCCAACCGTCCGAGTACGCCGGTGGCGCCAACCACCACATCGGGCACATCGACGGAACCCACCACGTCGCCAACCAAGGTAGCTATCAATTCGGCGCAGGTCGGCGACTGCTTCGACACAGACACGCTGGACGACGATGATTACCTCTACATCCGGCCACTGGATTGCCACTCACCCCATGACGGCGAGATCTTCTTCGTGGACGCCGTCGATTCCCCGACCTACCCTGGCTCCAACGGATGGGATGACACTGTCGATGACCTGTGCGTCCCGGCTTTTGGGGACTATGTCGGTGAACCCTACTGGAGCTCCGATCTGTACCTGTCCTATGTCTACCCCAATGAATCCGACTGGGACAATGGCGACCACATACTGATCTGCTATGTCTACGACAACGACAATGTCACGACGCCGATGCAAGGTTCCGGTCGCTGAACCATCACCACAAAGCTGGGTTGTACTTCAGGGGGTTGGGTTCCCCGGAGCACTCGTCCGCGATGCTCATCTCGGCGATGCGGCCTGTGGATCGCAGTTCGCGCAGGCGATTCGCCATGAGGTCGTGAATTTCGTGGGGTGATATCGTGTTGATGTAAATCTTGGTGTCGCCCTCGAAACCCGCCACTGTGGATATCCGCCATTTGATGTTGATGCGCCACGGCATGGGCACGTCCACGTCGACGGGCACATGGTGCCACTCCTCATTGGACGGCACGTGGGCCCCGGTCGCTGTATGCAGCGCGTGAATGAGATCCGACATGTCGCGTACCTCCTTGTCAGACTGTTCCCACGGATAGACCTTGGCTGACTTGGAATAGATCTCGACTGTGGGATATCGGTGCCCGAAACCGGCGAAAGCGATGGCCGAATCATTCTCCGCTATCACAAGATTGTGGTAATTAGCGTAGTTGACCCCACATTCATTGAAAAAATTGAGATTCTCCCGTACGCGCGACAGCACCTGATCGGCGTTGGCGCCGTGCTCGTCGATGGACACCAGTTGTTTGTGCAGATGGTCGAAACTGGCGCCTGCCGGCTTGAGCCAATTCTGGAAAACAGCGACATAACGGGTGTACCTGTTGGCATCGTACAACGCCTTGATCGCGTGGATCGTCAAGCGGATGTATTGCTCATGTTCGTCACGGGTGAGAGTGCCCGACGAGGCCAGATCGGCCCGCGACGACGCCCCGTCTACCCAGTGCCGGCGCGCGATGACCACGTCGTGCCCGCCGCCGAAGAACCCGTCCGACTGGCAGATGATTTGGTCCTGCTCGAGTCGTGATATCTCCTCGTTCGACTTCCCGGCCATCCTCAGCTTGGCGACCTGTACGGCAAACACATGTCGTTTACCCTGGTCAGAGGAGAGATAATCGTCCTTATACTGTTGGAGGTACGGCGGCAGCTCGTACCCATAATTCTCATGCCAGTAGTGATAGCTGACGATCTCGAACAGGTTGGGCACCACGCGGAACTCGGCTGTTGTGTCAAACAGATTCTCAGCCGGCACACGTTCGACCATCCGCCACCCGCTATCATCGTGGATGATCCGGGCTTTCTCGGGCGGCGTCTCCATGTAGCGCGCCGAGCAAAAAGCACATCCGTGGGTCCAATCCGTGTCTGACACCGGATTATCGTCGGCGTCGAACTGGGTCAGCGGCCGCGAACTGCGCCCGGGGACCGTCCACACCCTCGTACCCGTGGAAGGATTGATTTGTTTAATTGTCCCGTCACCCATTGTCATCAGGTACGCCGGGTCTGGCATGATGGAAATTCCCATGATGAAGTACCGAAAACCTCTTTCCAATGGTCGCCGCGATGGGCACGCCCCCGATTTGACTGACGACCATTCCTGTCGCCAGTGATATTACCTAAGGTACCCTACCATCTCCCCCAATCTCAACAACTGGCCAGGGTACGACACTCACCTGCATTCATGCTTAGGATTGCTGGCGTCGCGAGCGGCACCAGACGGGTGCGATGGCAAGACGTGATGGTGGTGTTTGGTGACACAACTCTGCCCAATCGTCCGCAGATGTGGGGGTGGGGTTCGATCGGGGCTGTGATCGCCGATCGCGAGCGGCGTACTCGATATATTTCCACCGCACTCTGGAAAAAAATGTCGTACGCGGAAAGTACAATAGAGACATGACCGAAGAAAACCTGGAGATTCCCGAGGGCGAAACCACCTCACTGGTCCTTGGACAGGGCCCTGACGGAGAGGTGTACGTTCTGGCTGCCCCCGAGGGCTCCGAGGATCTGGACGAGTCCATCACCGAGCCCGCGAAGGTGATGAGGATCGGCCGGATGGTCTCGCGCCTGCTCGACGAAGTCAAGGACGCACCGCTCGACGAGGCCTCGCGGGCCAGGTTGAGCAGGATCTATGACCAATCCATCGACGAGTTGGCGGGCGGGCTCGATGAGGACCTCGCCAAGGAGTTGCGCCGCATCACCACTCCCTTCGCCGATGATTCCACCCCCTCCGACGCCGAATTGCGCGTCGCACAAGCTCAGTTGGTGGGCTGGCTCGAGGGGCTGTTCCAGGGGCTTCAAACGGCTCTTGTCGCTCACCACATCTCCGCGCGCCTCAACGAGGTCACACCTCCCGCCATCCCCCCGGCTGCCCCGGTCGCGGACGCGGGCATGGGTACGGGAATGTACCTGTAGTTTTTCCAGCGTTTCAATGAGTTTGGCCCAGCGTTTCAACGACTTCAGCCCAGCGTTTCAATGGAATTCCCTTGTCACTGGGTCGTTTCTCTGTCATAGATAGATCTATGCATGATTTGATCGTACGACATGTGCTTCCCATAGCTCAGGAAATGCTGTCTTCCCCGGAATCATCATCGAGGGGGGCTCGCCAAGTGGGCAAAAACGATGCTCGCACCTGGTGCGAGCACTATTCTCCAAACATGCGCCATCCACTTCGGTGTAACCTGGAATATGGAATTCTGACCAATGGAGGCAATCATGGGGATTCTTTCCGAACATTATGAGTTGAACAATGGCGTGCTCATTCCGAAGCTGGGCTTCGGGACGTGGCAGACGCCGAACGATATCGCACCAGCGGCGGTACGTACGGCATTGCGAGTCGGGTACACCCACATCGACACGGCAGGCGCGTACCAGAATGAGGGTGGCGTGGCCGAGGGGCTGCGCGAATCCGGAGTGCCGCGCGAGTCGGTCTTCATCACGACCAAGGTACAAGCCGAGTTCAAGACGTACGAACAGGCCAAGGCGGGCATCGAACATTCGATCAGCCTGCTCGGACCCGTCGACCTGCTGCTCATCCACGCTCCCAAGCCGTGGCCCGAGATGTTCACCGACACCGACAAGCAGTACCTAAAAGAGAACGAGGCTGTGTGGATGGCGCTCGAAGAGGCGTACGAACGCGGTGAAGCGAAGGCCATCGGAGTGTCCAATTTCTCCATCTCCGACATCGAGAATCTCATCGAGCATTGTTCGATCACACCCATGGTCGACCAGATCCGTTTCCATATCGGGCACACCCAGGACGAGCTCGTTTCGTACTGCCAGACCCAGGGAATCCTGGTCGAGGCCTATTCTCCGATCGGTACCGGGCGGCTTCTGAAGGATCCCGCCATCGGCGCTGTGGCCGAGAAAATCGGACATTCCGTCCCCCAGGTGTGCATCAGGTACGACCTGCAGAAGGGGTGTTTGCCGCTGCCCAAGTCTGTCCATGACGAGTACATTGAAGCAAATACGCATGTCGATTTCGAAATCGGCGACGAGGACATGAAGACGTTGGATTCAATCACCGAAAACTAAGCAGGCAGGATCTCGAATAAATGAGATCTTGCCTACGGCAGGATGACACATCGTAGCGCTAGAATCGGAGCATGCATATTCTTGTCGTGGACGACGACCAGGCCGTACGTGATTCTCTGGCGCGCTCTTTGCAGTACACCGGATATCAGGTGACGACCGCGCAGGACGGGATTGAGGCGTTGGCGAAGTTGTCAGGAGGCAATGTCGATGCTGTCATCATGGATGTGATGATGCCGCGCCTGGATGGCCTGGAGGCCACAAGGATGCTTCGCTCTTCCGGAAATGATGTACCGATTCTCATTCTGACAGCGCGCGACGCGATCGAGGACCGCGTGGACGGTTTGGACGCGGGCGCCGACGACTACATGGTCAAACCCTTCGCTCTCGATGAATTGTTGGCGCGGCTGAGGGCGCTGACCCGCCGTTCCCATGGCGGCGAGGACGACGGCCCCACCCAATTGCTGACGTTTGCCGATCTGACCCTGGATCCCTCCACACGGGAGGTGACCCGTTCCGAGCATCATATTTCCTTGACCCGCACGGAATTTGCCCTACTGCTGGCGTTCATGGAGAATCCGCGCCGGGTCCTGGAACGCGGATGGCTGCTCAACGAGGTGTGGGGATTCGATTTCCCGACAACGGCAAATTCTTTGGAAGTTTATATAGGATATCTCCGACGGAAGATCGAGGCCGATTCGATGCCGCGCCTGATCCACACGGTCCGCGGGATCGGGTACGTGCTGAAAGAATCCTCCTGATGCGCCTGATCGTGTCGTTTCTGGGTTCGTTCGCCCTCAGCGTACGGACCTCTCTGCGGTACCGACTCGTCCTCCTGACCGCCCTGATCATCATTGTCGGGGCTGCGCTTTCCGGTGCGGGCACCTACCAGGCGGCTCGAATCTCCTTGTACAGCCAACTTGATTTGGAACTATTGTCCATAGCCGACAGTACGGCCGGGCTGATCGCCGTCGACTTTGAGGAGAACACCGTCTCGTCGGCAACGTCCCTGGACGCAGAGAACGTGATCGTTGTCGTGGTGGGTGCGAACACGAACATCAAAATCCTGGTCGGGGACACCACGTCCCCTCTTGATATCGGTGACAACGAGATAGCGGTGGCTCGCATACAGATGGGATCGAGCGCCCGGGACGGCCAAACCAACGACGGCACTCAGTACCGGATCGTGGCTGTGCCTTTTGTGGATTCCACGAGCAACGATGCGTACGCCCTTGTCATCGCCCGTGACCTGACCCCGACGTCCACAAGCTTGTCCAACCTGGCGACGCTGCAATGGATCATCGGCCTTGGTGCTATCCTCTTGTGCTTGGTGGTTGCTATCCTTGTCGCTGGTGCGACACTCAACCCCATCCAAGAACTCACTTCTGTTGTTTCTGGCATCACGTCGGCGGATGAATTGGCGACGATCGAGGTACGCGGCCCCCGGGAGGTGGCCGAGCTCGAACGTTCGTTCAACATGATGATGGAGTCGTTGACTGAATCGCGAAAGCAACAAAACCGTTTGATTGCGGATGCCGGACATGAGCTGCGTACCCCTCTGACAAGCCTAAGGACCAACATTGAACTGTTGATTGCAGACGAGAACGCCGAGATGTTGCCAGCCGGAGCCCGTTCGGAAATCCTCTCGGATGTGGCCGCCCAACTGGGTGAGTTCACATCCCTGATCAACGATCTCGTCGCCCTCAGCCGCGGCGAGGTGGCCCCCAATCTCATCGCCATCGATTTCACCGATGTGGTACGACGTGGGATCGCCCGGGCCCAGAGGCGCGGGCCGTCCATGATTTTCGACGTGTCACTGCAACCGATGTACGTCATGGGCGACGCGGCCACGCTTGAACGTGCCGTCACGAATCTCCTTGACAACGCTGTTAAATTCTCCCCGCAGGGCGGTACGATCACCGTACGGCTGGAGTCGGGAGCCCTGTCGATATCCGATGAGGGCCCCGGGATCGCCGACAAGGACATCCCCCACATCTTCGAACGTTTCTACCGCTCAGACCTCTCCCGGAACACTCCCGGCACGGGTTTGGGCCTGTCCATCGTCGACCAAACCGTCACAGCCCACGGCGGTACAGTCGAAGTTTCCCAGTCCCCCTCCGGCGGAGCCACGTTCACCGTCCGTCTGCCCGAGGTCGAACCCGAAGATTAGCCGGAATTGTACGATCGTGGCCTGCCTCGGCGGGACCCACCCCACCTATGCTCGGGTCACCTAAACGGTGCCCCTGCGCCGGTGGGGTACCCCCCCCGCCGGGCGCGGCAATGACGTAGCATGATCCTTTGTTGGCAAAGAGCAGGCCACCACTACCCTGGATGTACGAGGCCTCCTTCGTAGGCGGCCACGACGGCTTGGACACGGTCGCGGCAACCCAATTTCTCCAGGATCTTGCTCACATGGGTTTTCACTGTTGTTTCGGACAGGAACAACTCCTGGGAGATTTCTTGGTTGCTCATACCCTTGGCGACAAGGAGAAGCACCTCGCGTTCCCGGTCTGTGAGGAGATCGAATTCCTCGGACGGAGCCTCGGGCTCGACACCCGAGATGACATGCTCGATCAGGCGTTTCGTGGAAGAAGGAGCAATGACTGCATCGCCCGAGTGGACCGTGCGGATCGCGGCCAGCAAATCGGGGGGAGGCGCGTTCTTCACCAGGAAACCGGAGGCGCCCGCGTGAATCGCAGCCAGGAGGTACTCGTCCAGATCGAATGTCGTCAAGATGATGATCTTCGGGGCGAGGCCGGCCACAGGGGTATCCGACCCAGTGCCAGCGAGTGTGTCCCGGGCGCTCGCATCGGCAAGGATCCGGCGGGTGGCCTCGATGCCATCCATGTCGGGCATCCGTACATCCATCAGCACCACGTCGGCGGCGACCCGGCTCAGAAGGGTGACCGCCTCAACTCCAGTTGTCGCCATCCCGACAACTTTCATGTCGTCCTGGGAATCGATGATCATCCGCAACCCGGCACTGACGAGTTGCTGGTCGTCAACCAGTACGATGCGCAGGGGTTCGCTCATAATGGCAGCCTACCATCGGCGGGGTCCTCACCCTCCAGGGGGAGCACCAGGCGTACTCGGAAACCGTCTTCGTAGGGCTCGGCGGTCAGGCTGCCTCCCACCAGGGCCGCGCGCTCTTTCATGCCGACGATTCCTTGGCCGACACCGGGGGCTCCGCGGGGAGGTTCCGTACCGTTTTTGCTTGTCACAGTGAAGATCACATCGGATTTTCGCCAGTTCTCTGTGACGGTGACGTGGGCGTCCGCGCCCGCGTGCTTCATCACATTGGTCAATGCTTCCTGGCAGATTCTGAACAGGGTCAGCCCGATTCCGGCCGGAAGGGTACGGGGTTCGCCCAGCCGGACGAGGTACACATTGAGTCCCGACTCGCGCGAACGGGTGACCAACCTGTCGATGGTGAACTGGTCCGGCATGGGAGCCAGGGCCGCGTCGTCATCCGATTTCAGCATGCCCAGGACCCTGCGGGTCTCGTCGACCGCGGCCCGTCCCGTGTCGGCGATGGTCGTGAACGCCCGTCTGGCCGCCTCGGGATCGGAGACCACATAACTGCCCCCATCAGCCTGAGCAACCATAATGGCCAAAGAATGGGCGATGATATCATGCATTTCGCGCAGGATTCTCGTACGCTCGGCCTCGATGGCACGCTGCTCGATGTTGGCTTTTTCCGCCGCCGAAGCTTCCGCCCGCGCCGCGTCGACCGCCGCCTGGTTGGCTTTCGAACGGATCAGCACGATGACGACCGTGACCAGGGACACGGCCAGCACAGCGGTGACAATCCCAAGAATCATGACCCTATTTTCGCAGATTTTGCGTGGTCGGCGTCTCAAGACGCGAGTACGGCGCCGGCTTCATCGAGCCAATTGACCCCGGCCGCGTCGCTGGACAGGCCGTTGAGCATGAAGGAGAAGACCATGACCGCGCCCGTCGACGACTGCGCGAATCCGGTCAGCGTCCTCACCCCGATGTCCAGCGTACCGGTCTTCGCATGGACGACACCGCGCCCATTCGCCTCATCGGGATCATCGAAACGCCTTGACAATGTGCCATCGACCCCGGCAACGGGCATTCCGACGAGGATGTCGACAAGATCAGGATCCGCGTACATCGTCCGTACCGCCTTGGCGAAAACTGACGGCGGGATGAGGTTCGTGTTCGACAGGCCGGACCCGTCCGAGACCGACATCCCCGAGGTCCACAGATTGTGAGATTGCAGGTACGCGGTCAACGCCGACTGCACGGAACCGTACGACCCGTCGCCACCGGCCGCGACCGCCGCATGGCGCGCGAGGACTTCCGCACCGAAATTGTCGGAATTCGACAAGACGCGCGCGACGATCTGGCCCAGCGGGAGAGAATCCACGCTGGCCAGCACTGTCGCGCCAGCGTCGGCATGTTCCGGTTGGACCGATGTGACAGATATCCCCTGGGCGGCGAGCAGACCCTTGAAGTACTGCGCCGCATCGGCAGAGGTGTTCGAATCGGCGGACCCGTTCGGATCAACGGACAATGCTGAAATCGGAGCCACGTCGGCGGCGAACCGGGTTGGCCAGGCTGGATTCCACTGGGGACCAGCGAACAATGAATCGTCGTACCCAAGAGTGACCGTCGTACTGCCAGCATTGGACAAAGCGGTGACGGTTTGATTGGCCAAATCTTGGATTTGGGCTTGTCCCTCTGTCAGTGGCGGAGCCTTCGTGAGGAACGGATCACCCGCCCCGACAAGCACAATCCCCGTAGAGGACGACACAACTGTTGTCGTGAATCTCTGGTTGGGCCCGTACGCCGACAACACAGCCATCGACGTGACCAGCTTCCACGACGACGCCGGAATGCGGGCGGTGTCACCGTCCTCGGCCGCCACCTGGTTGCCCGACAGGTCCGTCACGCAATAGGACACCGTACCCAATCCACGCCGGTCCAAACCGTCCAACGCCTGTTGGATCCAGGCGGAATCCGCCGTGCGCGAGGCGTCGGGAACCTCGAGGCCCGGCTCGGCGGGCTCGGGTGTGGGAGGGGGCAGGACGTACGAACCGGGATCGAGAGTTGCCGTGGGAGGGGACAAAACCCCGGCAGCCGAGGTGGTGACCAGACCCCCGCCAGCTATCACGAGCACTGCGAGGACTGCGATCACGATTCGGTTTGCGATCTTCGGCACCAGGGTTCCTTTCCTCCCCCATGATACTTCAGGAGTGATGCAGATCCCCACCCGTCATCGTGACGACGTCAAAATGACGGGTGGGGTGCGATCGGGGTCAGTGCCTGGCCGAGCCTCCGGTTTGTACCTCGGGGGCTTTCGGGAGCGGGGTGTACGTGACGATCACCTCGGTGTCAACCGGTTTCACTGATGTGGGCGCGGGGATATCCACGGAAGGGACCGTCGCGACATCCGCGCTGAACCCGGTGAGCACGGGAGTCTTCACATCCGCGTACCCCTGGGCCGTCGTGTAAACAGTCGTGTGTGTCACCTGGTCGGTGGTGACAGTCCATTCCTGGTTCTGTACGACATCGGCCGGTGTCAGGGCACCCGCACCCACATAATGAATGGTACGAGTGACAGTCAGACTAGTTGTCGTGAGCGCGTGGTTCACATGGATGAGGATGTGTTGAAGGGCGTCGTAATCGTCGTCATAGTTCGCGGGGTTGGCGCTGTCCAGACCAACGAAACTGTACCCGGCTGGTACTCCGGCTCTCGCGGCTGCCTCCGTGAACCCGATCGGGTCGCCCGACAGGCCAGACATCGACGGCAATGTGCCCACGACTGCTTCATTCGCGTCATCGTCGATGTAGGAAATGTCAACGAACTGGTTGCTCACGGCAGGGCAAACATTCGTTGCCAAGTCAGTGAGCAATGTGTTGACATCGCTCCACCCAGACATGAAATAATCATCGGCCGCAATGGTGACGCTGTCATGGACCGGGCCTGAGACCATGGGGAGGGCGGCTGCGCCGGCAGCAAGATCAGCACCTGCTCCGATGACGATGATCCTGGTGCCTTTCGCCTTGATCGCATTGGCTGAACCGATGAAGTCGTTCATGTCGTTTGGGGACTCTCCATCTGTGATCACAATCACCATGTCATACGTGTCCGTGGAGGTGGCTATCGTCTGTAATCCAGCGCCCCAATAGGTACTTCCGCCGGATCCCCAACTGTTGATCACTCCTGTCACCTCGTCGGCACCTGTTTGATCTCGAACCGATGTCAAAGGGTGATTGGTTCCGTTTACCGCGGGTGAACCAGTTGAAAATGTGAACAATGCGATTTGTGAATTCGTACCGGTCAACGTATCGACGAAACTATCCAATGCGGTCTTCAAAGAGTTAATGCCAAGATTTCCACTGTAACCCATTGATCCAGACAGATCAGCGAGGAAAGCAACCTTCAACCCATTCGCGCCACAATCATCAGGAAGTTGGGGATTAGCCCTCTCCAGAACATAAGGCGCGGTCGTTGTCAATTTCTGCCCGGCAGGATTACTGGTCAGGCGCACCGACGGAGATGTGGTCGTACTGTGCGGGTCTATCCATCCGGACGATGACACCACACTGACCCCCACTGATGAACTCAGACTGCCTCTTGCGTCGACTGGAATGGTAAACGAACAATTGCCTTGCGCATCCGTCGTGCATGTCGCCCAATCCTGTGTGTAGGGGACACCGGTGTTATCAGTCAACTGCAACACTGCCCCCGCTGTCCCAGCGAGCGACCCGTCGGCGGCCCTGTCCCCGTACGTCGGGAACGTCACCACAAAATGATCACTGTCTGGTGTGGGTATGTCCGCCCATGAGGTGCTGGGAATGAATCCCAGTAATAGTCCGAGAATTGCGACAACCCCAACCCCCGCCTTTTTTAAATATATCTTTCCCATTAGTTGTCACCATGCCTTCCGATAGACGATGACATCATCATGAATCAGTATATCCCAAACTTCAGGAGGTGATACCAGTGATCAGGTGTTGATACTTGTGAACTGCTGGAATCTCGCCTGCCACGTACGCCCGGTCTTTTGCCACAGGATCGCGCACAAGTAGTCTTGGGAATTGCGCTTCATCTTGTACCGCAGGAGGCAATAGTCGTCGCCGAGTCGATCCGCCCCCAGCACATTGAGCTGGACCCCGCCTTCCAGGTTGAGCGGGCGGGCCATGATGGACCCCTTGGTACGGATGAGGCCCCCGGGCATATGGGCCACAAAATCGGAATGCATCAATTCGTCCAGACGGTCCCGGTCGAGTTGCGTCTCGTCAGCCATCAATTCCCGCGTGAGCTCAGTCAATTCCACAACCAATGATTGCTGGGCTTGCGGCTGGCGCACGGACGGGGTCGGTACACTGAAAAGGTCTGGTTGAGTACGGGTGATGGGCTCGGGAGGAAGGGGTACGAGCACGTTCTCCCCGCTTGGCGCCCCGCCGATATCCAGCGGGTCGTGAATCGGTGGTACACAGATTCGGGGCGTGTCCCCGGTGTCGACGGCTCGAGGTTCCTCTTCGGTGGTACCTGTCGGCTGAGAAGCCTGATCGTCGGTGACCACCCGTACTGTGTCGAGGGAGAACCCGGGTCCGGTGGCGACTTTCGTACCCTGCTGGTACGCGGTGGCGGCGGCGCGCGCGAGGTCGTCCGCCTTCTCATTGAGCGGATGGCCCGCGTGGCCCTTCACCCATTGGAACGTCACCCGGCGACCCGCCAACTGCTCGTCCAACTCCTTGAGAAGGTCCAGATTGAGGACCGGTTTATTGTCGGCTTTGCGCCATCCGCGCTTCTTCCACGCCGGGATCCAGCGCGTACAGCAATTGATGGCGTACTGCGAATCACACAGAACCCGCAATGGTTCTTCTACCTGTTCAGTGGCCTTCAGGAGATCGAGTACGGCCATGAGCTCGCCCATGTTGTTCGTACCCTTGGCCCACCCGCCGGCGGCCCAATGGGCGTCGTCGATGTACCACGCCCACCCGCTGGGCCCGGGGTTCGCCAACGAGGAACCGTCAGCTGCTGCAAGAATCACAACTCCATTGTGCCCGTCGTTGGTCTCACAAGAAAATCACGAGCAGCGCGACGGCGACGATTCCGACCATGGCGATGGCGAGAGAAAGAACAATGGTGAGCGTTTTCCGGTCGCGCTTGGCGGATTGTTGGTTGAGATCGGCCTGGTCGTCCACAATGACCGGGGAGTCGTCGTCGGCGATGGCCGATTCGGATTCCATCTCGGAGGGCTCAGGGGGCTGAAGAACAGGCTCGGGTTCGGTACGGAAGATGGAGTCGGGCATCGGGATCTCCGTGGGAGACTCATCCGTGCTTGTCAGAGGTTCAATCACAGGAGCCATTGTTTTGATTTCCGGGAGGGGCGGGAGCTTGGGTCCGGTTTTCGGGCTGAACGGGGGTACGTCGGGATGGGCCGGTGAGGACGGTCCCGGGGTGGATTTCGAGCCGGACAGAGAATTGGGCAGCCGAGGCCACGAATCGGGGAGTCGGCTCGGCGTTTGGGTACGGGGAAGATCCGGAGAAACCGGCGGAGTCGGGCGGGACGGTGAAGTCGGGGAGACCGGCGGAGTCGGGCGGGACGAGGTAACCGGTCGAGTTGACGGAACCGGGGAAACCGGGTTTGACGAGACTGGTGTATCCGGGCTCGGCGAGATCGGGGAAACCGGAGAAGTCGAGGGGGACGGAGCAGGAGAGGCTGGACAGACCGGCGGAGTCGGGGGCAAACCAGAGGATCTCGACGAGTACGACGCAAACAAGGAGGTTGGAACTCGCGGTGAGTCCGAAGAAATCGGAAGAAGTGGAACTCGTGAATCCGAGGATGTCGGCGGAGTCGAAACTCGTGGCAGATCCGAGGACACCGGTGCAGTCGGTACGTGCGGTGAGTCCGAAGACGTGAGCGGAGTCGGTACGTGGGGCGAGTCCGAAGAAATCGGAGTAGTTGGGATCGGTGGGATCGGGGCAGGGGGTGTCGGTGCACTCGGCGAGGAACCCGGTGTAGTTGAGACCGGACGTACATCCGGGGAGACCGGAGGCACGCCGGAAGAGATCGGTGAGGATGGGATTCGTGAAAGATCCGGAGAGACGTGTTCGTTTGGCTCGCCCACGGAGACGGGTACCCACGGCAGAGCGGAGGAGACAACGGGAGTTGGGGTGGGCTGGATGAACGCCGAAGAACTCGGAGTGATGCGCGGTGCTGGGAGCGGAGAATTCGGGGTGGCCGGGGTTGGAGAAACAGGGGTAGTCGGCGGGAGCGGGTGATCGAGGGGGGACGGCGGGGTTGAGGAAATCACGTCAGTCGGCGGATTCACATCAGTCGGCGGAATCGGGGAAATGGGAGTAGTTGAGATCGGTGAAGGTTGCATGTCCGTTGGTGCACCCTGAACACCCTTCTCGGTCGGCAGGATCACCTTTTCGGTCGGGGTCGTCGGCTCAGGTACCGGCCAAGTCACCTGTTCGGGTGGGGTCATCGTTTCGGGTACTGGGGTCACGGCATCAGGTACCGGGTTCACCGACTCGGGAACCCGTTTTGGTACCGGCCAGATCGCCGGTTCGGGTACCGGGGTCACCTGCTCGGGTACTTGCTGGGGTACCGGCCAAGTCGCCCGTTCGGTCGGCGTCACCGGCTCGGTCGGAATCACCGGCTCAGTCGGAATCATCTTCTCGGTCGGCGTCACCGGCTCGGGTGGGGTTGCCGATTCGGGTACCCGCTGGGGTACCGGCCAAGTCGCCTGTGGGGTACCGTGTTCCGGCGCTTGCGGCGGAAACACCTGTGGTGGAGTCACCGGTTCTGTCGCCTGTGGTGGAGTCACCGGTTCTGTCGCCTGCGGTGGAGTCACCGGTTCGGGCGCCCGTACTGAAGCAACGTGCTCGGGCGACGGGGCAACCAACCCGGGTGCTGGAACAACCGACTCGGGTACTTGCGGCGGGAAAACCTGTGGGGGTGCCGAAGGCGGCGGGAAAACCTGGACAGCCGACTGCGCTGGTACAACTCCCGTGGCGTCTTGTCCATTGTTTTCACTTGTCCCATGGAGTTTTCGCAGGATTGTGTCGATTTCAGAGACGTCAGAGTTGGTGGAGCCGAACACGGATCCCCACGGATCCACCGGGGTCGGTACGGGGGGCGGCGGAGCGAGCACCGGCGGCCAGGATGATTGTTCCATGGGTTGCCATACGGGCTCACTGGGTGTGGCAGCGGACTGGTCTGGCGCGACGGCGGGCTCATTCGATGCAACGGTGGGCTCATTCGATGCAAAAGCCGAAGTCGGACGCGGATAAACAGGCGCAGGTTCGCCAGAATTGAACCCCGTCCATGGATTCGCCGATGCTGGCTCAGGTTCGGCGTTCTCATTCGGGAAAGCCGTCAACCATGGATTCCTCCCAGCCGCCGGGGCATGGCACGATGGGCAGGCTGTGAGATCATCCGAAAAGCTCATCCCGCATTGCTGGCAGATCATGATGTCACCCTTCACGCACTCCTGGGTCGCATCCGTGCGAACCGAATCAATCATACTGCTCTGGGGATCCGGCTTGGCACCCCGGCGGATTCTCACCAGGAGCCGCCGCCGCCTCCTCCGACGCCGCCCCCGAAACCGCCGCCTCCGAAACCGGAACCGCCAGAGGATCCGCCTGATGCGACGGCTTGCTGGGCGGCATGGGCGGTCACGGAACTGGAGAATGAATTACCAATGTTATTGACCGAATTGGCGATGAGGCCCCACGCGGGATAGCTATACGGGTAGTACCCGGTGTACCACGTTGGCTGCGGTACGGGCGCACCCTTGGCGACAAGCTCCTGGACGATGGTCGACCACCGGTCCGCACATCCGAAGGAGATAGCGTACGGAAGGTACTGCGAGAAGATATCTTGCCCCTCTTCCCAACGGATCTGACTCGCCTCGGCGGTTTCCAGGTACTTCTTGAACCCCAGGGACTGGATGGCGACCGCCGATCCGACGGGGGTGCGTACGGGCATCCTCGGAGCGACCACCACCATGCCGATCCCCAAAACCAAACAGGGCACAAGCAACCACGCGAACCCCAGAATCCCGGCGGTCGCCAGGGCGGAACCGGCGACGATTGAGATGACCAGTCCCACTATGGCGATGAGGATTCCACCGATTCTATACGAGGTGACAACGGCTTTTGGATTGGATTTATACCAGTGTTGGTTGTCGAATTCCTTCTTGAGGACGGATTGGAAAGTGGAGTACGTCTCGTAGAAGGACGCAGAGGACATTTCCTGTTTGGTGATGGTCGGCGAGGTCTCGAACAACTTGTCATAGATATAACGGTCGACGTGGTTCAGGGAGTCGGGACTGGCATTGGTACGTGTGAAGTCGAAGTCGTCACCCTCGCGCTGGTTCATGTGGATGTACCCCCGTACTGCCAAATCAATGATCGTTGCAGTGATATCGACGTTGTCCGTACCCTCCCTGGCACAGGCCCCGACCAGGCGCGGCGGGATTCCTTTGGGGGGCGCGAATTCGACGGCGGCATCCAGGACCTCTTCGCGCCTGGTCTCCACCTTGTCGCCCTGGGCGGGCACCATTCCCGGGGTCACATTGGCGTACTGCTCGTCACGGCCCTTCTTCCTCAGCCGGGCCAAAAGCCAGGCGGACAGCCCCGTGGCGAGCGCGGCGCCACCAGCCCAGTACCCTCCTCCGTCGGCCAGACCGAATGGATTCTGGCTGGAAGAGACAAGATTGATTTTCGCTCCGGGGAAGGTGCCGACGGGCCAGCCCCCCACAACCGCGAGTCCCTCGCCCGGCAACAATGAATCCTGGGAGTACGTCGCTGTGGCTCCGCTGGAGGTGTTGGCCGTGCACAACGAGGAGAAATCAGCGCCCATATAACATGTCGTCCGGCTCACGGCGGCAGGGCTGTGAAGGGTCACGGTCACATTCGAGATGGGCAGATCCCAATTCGTACCGATCACATTCCAATAGATCTCATCCATGTTTGAGCTTGTCACATCTGGGTTCACAATCCCCGACACCGTATAGGTCACAACGTACGTTTGTGTTCCTGAGATCAGCTGATCCGGGTCCCCGATCCGCAGTTGGACATCGTTGCGTTCCTTGGTGAGGTCGAGATCGGTGGGCGCGTTCGTGGGCGAATACACCACGAAATTGCCGTACTTGTACAAACGGTCGTGCGACTCGTCGTATGTCTGACGGGTGAGGAACCAGAGGTACGGTCCATGCCCGGTCGTGGCGAATTTCAGATCGACCGTCATCGTGACAGCGAAGACCCCCGAGGAATCCACGGTGGCGTCAACATCGAACCTTGTGAATTCATCCCCGTACGCGGCTTGGGCGACGGGCGTACTCAGGTTCATCGCGCACACAAACAGGGCCGCGACAAGGGCCAGGAGGACGCGCTTAAGATTCTTCATTCTTTCAGTGTACTCGGGCGGGACCCGCCTGATTGCGTGCACCCTCAATCGCTATACTGAAAGCATGACAACGGCTTTTATCACAGGCGCCAACAAGGGCATCGGGCGGGCCATCGCGGAAAATCTCGGAGGCAGGGGATATCAGGTCCTCATCGGGGCCCGGAACGAGGAGCGGGGGAGGCGAGCCGTCGAGGAATTGCGGGCCATGGGGCTGGCCGCACAGGTCGTACACATCGACATGTCCAGCCTGACAAGCGTGGATGAAGCCGCCGCGTACGTACGCGAGGAGTACGGCGATCTCGAGTTGCTGGTCAACAACGCCGCCACTCCGGGATATCCGATGCACGCGCCGGGATGGGCGTTCGAGGCCAGGGAGCTGGAGCGGATCTGGCGTACTGATTTCCTGGGCCCCTTCGAACTCGTCAAGTCTCTCATGGACGTCCTGGCGCGCAACCATGGCAGGATAGTGAACGTCACCATTCCGATCGAACCGAGCCCCCGATTCAACACTTTCGCTTATCAGACCTCGAAAGCGCCGCTCAACGTGATGACCAAGTCATTGGGCATCGCTTTCGCCGAGGAAGGGTTCCCGATCGAGATTTTCGCCGTCACCCCGGGCGGTACGTCCACCGACCTCAACGGCCACATCGAAGGCCCGTACGTCAAAACACCGGAGCAAGCGGCCAGTGTGATTGTGGACTTTTTGTTCGACGGACAGAACCACAACGGTACGGTGATCAACTACGACAGTCGGACCTGGGGGTACGCGGCAGACGCCCATTGAGACTCAATTTTCAACCCCTCTTTGTTCGACATGTCGAGTGTCGCCATATGTACGCTTCGAACGAGTGACAAGCGTACATATGGCGACACTCGACGATGGGATTGAATGGATATTTGCCTGTCGATGCCATTCTGGACA
>JGI24699J35502_11134071_pt1 | contig 28201 bp, 29 predicted proteins | sample TergutMp193P4_FD_35502 | JGI IMG/M metagenome (IMG submission 35502)
CGCTTGTACGAGGTTATCCGGGTTTCACGCCTGCGGCGTTATTTCATGTCGGGTCACCCAAATTGATGTCGCAAAATTTATAAACCATTGATTATTATCCAATTATAAAATTGCACTTTTTAAAATGTCAAAGTCAGGAAATGCTCTCTTCGCCGTGGCAGACATGTAATTTACAAACAGACAATCTACGATTTATAATTTTATGACTTCACCGTTTAATAAGATTGTAAGCCTCGCCGCAGCAGACATGTTGTCCGTCCGTTGTCTGTTCAAAAGGACTTGCAGCCCGACTTCTACTCCGATTCCGGGATAATAAAGAAACCGGAATGTCAATAAAAATATTTTTTATTTTCAATGAGTGGAAGTGAGGATTACCGTTCACCGTCTGGTTCAACAGTTTCTCAGCAACATAATCGATTTCAACGCCAAATCGAAGAACACCATTTTGGCATTGATGTTTTGTCCGATATGCGCTTCGGCAAGGCCGAATTCGTTCATTAATCCGGATATGTTTTTCTCGTTGATGAAGCGATGAAATTTCGAGGCGAAAGAACTCTCGCCGGCGGTCATGTAATTCAGTTGCGGTTGTTTCAGGTTGAGGATGAAGTTTTCCCGGATCATGTGTTGGGAATACGAAAGAAACGCTTTTTGCCGCTCCCTTCCTTCCCCGGCCATTTGTTCCGACCAAGTTTTTAACCCTTTTAATCCGATACTTTTTTCGACCGGTTTTGTGATAAAGCCGACCCGGTAAGCCGATCGCATCAATTCGGCAAATTGTTCCGAAAAAAATACCGTATCGTTATTCAAGCTGACAATCTCCGCAGCCCGCGTGAAACTTCCTTCCGAAATATGGGCGATTGCCCGTGCGTCTTCCTCGCTCAACGCAAATCGCTGTTGCAAAGCGGGGATCATATCTTCTTGCGGGATCGATCTCACATTAATTCGCTGAGCGCGAGATTGTATGGTGAGGATGATTTCGTCGGGTTGTTCCGAAACCAGCAAAAACAACGTCTTTTCCGGCGGTTCTTCGAGCAATTTCAACAATTTGTTGGCGCAGTCTTGGTGCATTTTTTCGGGAAACCAAATGATCATGGTTTTATATTCGGCTTCGTAGGATTTAAAACCGAGTTTTCGTGCAATTTCGTCGCTCTCCTTGGTGTAAATGGAAGCCTGTTTATTGGTATCTCCCAATGTTTCAAGCCATTGATTATATGAAAAATAAGTGTTTTCGGATAAAAAATTCCGCCATTCGGGCAGAAAATCATCGCAAACAATTTTCTTTGATTTTTCAATCTTGATGATCGGAAATACAAAATGTACATCCGGATGAATAAATTTATTCATTTTCACACAAGACGGACAAACGCCGCAGGCATCCGTTTCCGACCGATTCGTACAATTCAGATACCGGACAAAAGCCAACGCCAACGCCAGTTTCCCGACGCCCTCTTTCCCGCAAAGCAATTGGGCATGCGGAATCTGCTCCGTTTGTATGGATCGGAGAAATCGTTGCTTAACGTTTTGTTGTCCTATGATATCTTTGAAAAACATCAGTATACTTTTTCTGCTACCCGTTTGACGCTTTGTGTAGCCATCAGGGAATAAAAATGAATGCTCGGAACGCCTTTCGCCTTCAGCTCTCCGGCTTGCATGGTGCACCATTCCACACCCACTTCTTTGGCATCTTCATTGTTTTTGCATTTACGGAGTTCAATGGACAAAGCCTCCGGCAAATCGACGTGGAAAATTTTCGGAATGACAGAGATTTGATCCAATAAATTAATCGGCTTCAATCCCGGAACGATGGGAACGGTAATGCCTTCGGCACGGCATTTGTCGACGAAATCGAAATATTTTTCGTTGTCGAAAAACATTTGAGTCACCACATATTCGGCGCCGGCATCTACCTTTTCTTTCAGCCGTTGCAGATCCGATTGCAGATTGGGCGCTTCTTCGTGTTTTTCCGGATAACCGGCCACTCCGTAAGAAAATGCGCTTTTAGATTCTCTGGGGGAACCGTCCAAAAAGCGGCCCTCATTAAATTCATTGATTTGATGCTGCAACTCGATGGCATGAGCATGACCATTCGGCACAGGCATAAAATTTTTATCGTACCGTCCTTTGTCTCCGCGCAAAACCAGTAAGTCGTGAATACCGAGAAAATCCAGATCAATCAACGCATATTCCGTTTCGCTTTTGGAAAATCCGCTGCAAATAATATGCGGAACAGCCGGAATCCGGTATTTGTGCTGAACGGCGGCAGCCACGGCTACCGTTCCGGGACGTGTACGTTCGGTGACGCACCGGTACAATCCGTTTTCCAGCGTTTTGTAAACAATGTCGCTGCGATGCGTCGTAATGTTAATGTATCTGGGATCAAATTCGCGCAACACATCGATTGTATGAAAAACTTTTTCGATGCCGGTTCCTTTCAACGGCGGAAGCACTTCAAACGAAAAAGCGGTGGACGAGTTATTTTTTATTAAGTCGGTAACGCTCATGAAGTTAAGAGTTAAGAGTTAAAAGTTAAGAGTTAAGGGAAATGGAGACGTCGGTCCTCATTTTTAACGTTTAATTTTTAATCAATGATTTATACTGCAAAGCTACGAAAGAGATTTGAATTTGTAAAATATCGAATAAAAGTACCGGAAAAAATACCGGATCAGTCGAAAACGATTAATTTTGTGGTCATATAAAAATTTGAAAATATTTTCGTATGAAAAACATGGATTGGTCATCGTTGGGGTTTGGTTATTTAAAAACCGACTACAATGTAAGATGTTATTTCCGGGACGGGAAATGGGGTGAATTGGAAATATCTTCCTCCGAAACAATTAACATGCACATGGCGGCAACCTGTCTGCATTACGGACAGGAAGCATTTGAAGGATTGAAAGCGTTCAAAGGGAAAGACGGGAAAATCCGGATTTTCCGGTTGGAGGAAAACGCCAAACGGTTGCAAAGTTCATGTGACGGTATATTAATGGAAAAATTTCCGGTCGAGAAATTCAATGAAGCCGTGATTAAAACGATTAAACTGAACGAACGATTCGTTCCGCCTTACGAAAGCGGAGCATCCTTATACATTCGTCCGCTGCTTGTCGGTACCGGACCGCAAATCGGTGTCAGTCCGGCAAACGAATATCTGTTCATCGTGTTTGTCATGCCGGTCGGACCATATTTCAAAGAAGGATTCAAAACGACGCCGGTATGCATCCTCCGGGAGTACGACAGAGCGGCTCCGTTGGGAACGGGAACGTACAAAGTCGGCGGAAATTATGCGGCAAGTCTTGTTCCCGGACAAAAAGCGCACGACATGGGCTATTCGGCTGTTTTGTATTTGGATGCGAAAGAAAAGAAATATATCGATGAATGTGGCCCCGCCAACTTCTTCGGCATCAAAAACAATACGTATGTGACGCCGGAATCGACGTCCATTCTGCCTTCCATCACCAATAAAAGTTTGATCCAAATCGCAGAATCGATGGGGATGAAAGTGGAACGCAGACAGGTTCCCGTAGAAGAGTTGAGTACCTTCGAAGAAGCGGGAATGTGCGGAACGGCAGCCGTGATCAGTCCGATTGAACGGATCGACGATTTGAATGAAGAGAAAACATACACTTTTTCAAAAGACGGAACACCCGGCAAAATCAGCGAAAAACTGTACCGGAAACTGAGAGCGATTCAGTACGGAGACGAACCCGACCCGTTCGGCTGGATCACCGTGGTGGAATAATCTTCTGTAGAGTAACACTATAATTCATAAAGTCATGACCATAGACATAATAAAAGACGACGAAAAAAGGAGTAAAATAAGGTTTGTTTCTTTTCCGTCCCGTCAGGGACGTTATATTGGTAGAAAAACGCCACCCCTACGTTCCCTTGTCCCATTAGGGACAAAATATTTTCCTTTTTACATTACGTCCCTGACGGGACAAGGGGCAGCGGGGAAGAATTTTTCTCTCTACCAATATGTTGTCCCTGACGGGACAAGGTGAATGATGCCGGATTTTTTCTACCCAACATGCTGCCTCTGCGGGACGAAAAACAACATTTTTCAGGACGGATTTTTCAAAAAAACGAATATTACATTTTTTACACCTCATCGGCGAGGAATAAACAGGTACAACATTCGATAATCATTAAAATATTTTAATATGAAAAAGTTTTTAATTATATTTTCGATCATATTTTCGGCGTTTTTTTCGCAAAATATCTCGGCGCAGTCGAAGGACAAAGAAACGGTGACGTTCCATGTGACGATGCATTGTCACACGTGCGAACAAAAAATAAAAGACAACATTCGTTTTGAAAAAGGCGTTACGGCGATCAAAACCGATTTGAAAGCGCAAACGGTGGAGATTACCTACAAAAGCGATAAAACGGACAAAGAAACCTTGTCGGCCGCATTAACCAAGATCGGCTATAAACCGGAGTGAATTTCAGTATTTTACAATTCAATGTTTGGTTGAGGTCTTTCAGCCTTAACCAAACGGCATTGAATTACAAATTACGTTTTTTCAGCGCAGGTAATTTGGAATAGCATGCCGGCAAGAAACCGGTTTTCGGTTAATTGTTTTTTTTCAACCATTCTATTTCTGCTTCAAGCCTTTTGATTTTTTCTTCGTAAAGCTCTATTACTTTATCCGACAAGTGATTAATGGTAATATGCGTATCGTGTTGCGTGTGATTTTGCACTGCCGAAGCGTTTTCGTGGTTATTTTGCACCAATCCTTCCGACGCGAAAAGTTCTTCGGGTTTGACATCCAATACCCGGCAAAGTTTTTCAATCAGATTGATCCAATTGTTGCTTTCGCCATTCTCAATGCGGCTGTATGCCGATTGTGAGATGTGCAGCTTATCGGCCATTTCTTCCTGCGATATGCCCTTGCCTGTTCGTAAAGTGCGTATCCTCATTCCTATTCGTGTATTCATATAAGGTATTCTTTTCGACAAAAGTAGAAATAATCAGTCACATTTTTATTTGAAATCAGGGTAAAATTACCCGAATTTCGGGTTAGATGTCATGAGCATTCCACCTTACCTTTGATCCGTAAAATCCTGTTTCAAATTTCAACTTTTCCATAGTCGCGAATGTGGAAAAACGGCTTTTGGAATACGGTTTCTACAAAGAGCGAAAAGCATCTCGTTCTTAAAAATCGGCGATGCGATTATCCTGTTTTAAAAAATTAAGTAAGATGAAGCCAAAAAGATTTTCATTAAGCGATGTAGTAGTTTTGAAAGAAACCGACAAATTGCCGGACCTCCAACTATCAAAAATTGTTGGAGGTGATTGTATGTGCCAATGCAAAGTTAACTCTAGTTCTCTGGCGGCTAAAGCTTATGTGAATAAGTAGTATAAATGAGAGACATTTTGTTTTTAATAGCGGAGTTTTGTCTCCGCTATCAAAATTTTATTGCAAAAGCAAAATAAACATGAACTACATGATATCAAAATACACGTACACTTTTGTAACATCAAAAGGAATATATCTTATCTATTGCTCACGAACAAATTCATTTATGAGTCTTACAAAAGAGTTGTTTGAATTTATCGGTCAAATAAAACAAGACCCCTCATTGATAAATGAGTTGGACGAATCATTGATTGAATTATTCAAATCGCATAAAATAATCGTTGAAGAACATGAAGATGACGATTTTTTACTCAAACGGCAATTCAGTGAAGACCGAATCAGTTATGCTCAATCTACTTTAGGCTTAATCATAGTCCCTACCCTGTCTTGTAATTTCGATTGCCCCTATTGCTTTGAAGAAGGCAAAAAAGGGGGGATCATGAGCGATTCCACGATAGACGAATTGATGACTTTTATAAAAAAACATGAACTTGCAAAAGATTTGGTAATTACCTGGTATGGAGGAGAACCTCTTTTGGCTTTCGATGCAATAAAAAAGATATTGAATAAAATAAAATCCGAAATTCGGATACCGATACGCTGGCAGTCAATGGTAACAAATGGTTATTATTTTGATTCAGAGGTGATTGATTATTTTAAAGAAAACCCGCTGCATTCGATTCAAATCACGCTTGACGGAAATAGAGAAAGGCATGACCGAATCAGGAAACAAAAAAACACGGGAGAAGGCAGTTACGATCGGCTGATCGGTAACATAGATCAAATTCTACGGGAGATGCCGGACACGAAAGTGTCTGTCCGCGTAAACATCGAAAAAGTAAATAAGGATGATTTTTTAGTGATACAAAAGGAGTTGACGGATAAATGGAAGGGCAAAAATATCAGTTTTTATCCCGGATTTTTACGAATAGAAAATGAGACTAAAACCGCATTGAGTTGTGATGCCATATCCCAATGGGAATCCAAAGAGTTTTATTATGAATTAAACAAAAACGAAAAACCGGAAGGGATCGTATTTCCTCAACTGCTTGATAATCAAGGTTGTTGCGCCACCATGGTAAATGCCTATATTATCGGCCCGAAAGGTGAAATTTATAAATGCTGGAACGATGTCAGCAATGAAAATAAAATAGTGGGTTACATAAGAGACAATAATTTGTCCGATTCTTCGTTATTCCTCAGGTACTTGTTAGGGAGTAGATTTTACTATAACGACGACTGTAAGAATTGTTTTTATTTGCCGATTTGTCAGGGTTATTGCCCGTGGTTCAGATTAAAAAATCAATATGAAGGCGGAGAGTTCGTGTTGTGCGAATGTATGCAGCGAACGCCGGGTATGCTGAACAGGAATTTGGAATCTTGGTATGACAATCAAATAAAAATCAAAAAAGAATGCGCAGCGCATTAACTTTTATCCTTATTATTTTCTTTGTTTTTTCAGCTGCAAATCCTGTTTCCGGCCGGACAATCAGCGGAAACGTGGTTGAAAAAGATTCTTCATTGCCCGTCGAATTTGCCAATGTCATTTTGCTGCAACCATCCGATTCGACCTTTGTTGCCGGAACAACCACCGATAGTTTGGGATATTTTACGTTCAGCGCCGAACCACACGATTATCTATTAAAAGTTTCTTTTTTGGGGTACGAAACACGTTTTGTAAACGTCGGAAGCGAAAACCTCGGAACGATAACGCTCGTACCCGCCGCCAACACGCTGGACGGAGTAACCGTAACCGCTTCGCGCCCGATAATTAAGATGGAAAACGGCGGAATAAGTACCGATATTCAAAACTCCTATCTGAAAAATCTCGGAACGGCCCGGGAGGTGCTCGGACAATTGCCTTTCGTAGACTGCGAAAAAGACGGAATCACGGTCTTGGGGAAGGGGAAGGGAAAGCCGCTTATTTATCTGAATAACCGGTTGGTGCGCGATGTTTCCGAATTGGATCAACTGAATTCCAATCAACTTAAAAAAGTAACCGTCATTACCAATCCGGGAGCGGAATACGATGCCGAAGTGCGGTCGGTGATCCGCATCGAAACGATGAAACAGACCGGGGAAGGGCTGAGCGGAAGCCTGCTGTTGCGCTCGACGGTTGACAAACGTTTTTCGCATAACGAAACCCTCCATCTCAATTACAGAGCCGGAAATGTTGATGTTTTCGGCATGTTCCGCTATGGGAAAGCACGTGATCTGCTTGTAAACAATTTGGGCCAGACAACCTATTCAAACGGCGTTGCCACAGAGGTTTCGCAAAAAGGAAATCAGGAAATGACATGGGAAGATTACCGCGCAACCGTCGGCTTGAATTATGCTTTTAACAACCGTCATTCCGCGGGAATACAGTTTCAAAAACACGCTTATTTTGTCGGCGATGTTTTGTTTAGCAGTGATTTCAGCGCGTTGAAAAACAAGGCTTTAATTCAACAGTTCAAAAGCGTTACCAAGGCAGAAAACGATCCCGTATCCAATTATTGGAATGCCTATTACGACGGAAAATTGACCGACCGGCTTTCAGTAAAATTAAATATGGATTATGCGACCGGTTCCGGATCCAATGTACAAAGTACCCGAAATTTCAGGCAGGATTCGACGGAGGTGATAAAAACGGCGGACAAAAACAAGTACGATTTATACGCCGCCAAACTGATTTTGACAAGTCCGCTTTGGCAGGGAGAATTAAATTACGGGTATGAATTTTCGAAAACGACCAATAAGCAGCATTTTGACGCAATCAATACGGGCGAATCCGCTATTTTGCAATCGTATCAAAACACCTCCGACCAACGGATCAACGCCGCTTTTCTTACCTATTCAAAACCGATCGGCAAATTTACGGCAACACCGGCCTTACGTTATGAAAATGTTGATTTTCAATATTTTGACAACGGAGTGAAAGAAAAGGAAGCGAGTCGCGTTTACCGGAATTTTTTCCCTTCGGCGAATGTAACGTATGAAAACGGGAGCTTGCAAATGCAATGGAGTTACCGGAATTCAACCGAACGGCCGAGTTATTACCAGCTTCGCAGCGAAATTCAGTACGACAATCCGTATTCATACGAAGGCGGTAACCCCTATCTTAAACCGGTCAAAACCAACTCGTTATCTTATATGCTTGTTTGGAAAGATTTGCAGGCCGAAATTGTCTACAGCCTATACAAAGACCGGATTTTGTTTGTGCCGGTTTTACTTACGGAGGACATTGTATTTTTCCAACCGAATAATACGGACAAAAGCCGGTGCACTACCCTATCAGCCACTTACTCGCCGACCATCAAGCATTGGAAACCGTCGTTGGAACTGCTTTTGTCCAAAGATCATGTAACCTGCGGCGTCCCTCCGATTCATTACGACAAACCTGTTTTTTATGCTTCTTTCAAAAATAATATTCTGTTATTCAAAGATTTACAGATTAACATAACCTTCAAATATCATACAAAAGGAAATTCAGACATGGATTACTTATATGATGATTTTCGGGCCGATTTGCTCCTGTCCAAACCATTTTTTAACAACAAGTTAAGAATCAATGCGGGAGCGGATGATATTTTCGGAACTTCCAAACAAGAACTTACCAACATCTGCAATAACGTCCGATCCTATCTCCGGAAAAACCTTAATACTCAGAATATCAGTATATCGATAAGTTACGATTTTAATTCCGTCAAGAGCAAATACAAAGGCGAGCAGGCAAGCGACGAACTGAACAGGCTGTAAAATGTCAAAACTAACCTTCACTCCCCAGCGTGACCAGATGGACTGCGGGCCGGCCTGCTTGTCAATGGCGGCAAGCGCTTACGGCAAGCGGTATCCGGTAGAATATCTGCGTGAGGAATGTTTTCTTACGCGCGAAGGCGTGAGTTTGCTCGGCATTACGGAGGCTGCGGAAAAAATCGGTTTTGAGTGCGTTTCGGCAAAAATATCCGTCACGAAACTGAAAGAAATCAGCGGAAATTTTCCGAAAAACGGCGGGGCATTGACTTGTATTCTGCATTGGAATCAAAATCATTTTGTGGTGTTGTATAAAGCCCCCCGCTTCCCCAAAGGAAGAGGACTGTTCCCATCCCTTCTGGGAAGGTTGGGGAGGAGCTTCCACATTGCCGACCCTTCACACGGATTTATCAAATTGCCGGAAAAAGATTTTCGCAAATCATGGCTTTCGGACGATGAAAAAGGTATTGTGCTGTTTTTGCAGCCTACGGAAAATTTCTACCATCTTGAGCCTCCCGGCAAAAATAAAAATTCATTGAGATATTTATTTTCCTACCTGAAAGAATATTCCGGGCGATTGCTCGGCATGTTTTTTATGTTGCTTGCAGGCAGTGCGCTGACGTTAGTTTTTCCGTTTTTACAGCAAAATCTTATAGATAAAGGTGTAACCGGCAAAAATCTGAACATCATAACATTGATTTTGCTCGCTCAACTCGCCCTGTTTTTCGGCTCGATAGTCATGGAAATTATCCGTAACCGTCTGATGTTATATGTCGGCACAAAATTGAGCATCAGAATAATATCCGATTTTTTGAAAAAACTTTTGGCTTTGCCGATTAAATTTTTCGATACCAAAATGCAAGGCGATTTTCAGCAAAGGATTCAGGACAACGAACGTATCGAAAATTTTCTTACCTCGCAAAGTTTGCTTACCTTTTTTTCGATCATCACGTTTTCAGTGTTTTTCGGTGTATTGTGGTATTATAATGTTACTATTCTGCTTATCTATCTGTTTTTAACTGTTTTATCCATATTTTGGTCTATATTTTGGTTGAAAAAACGACGGATCTTGGATTATTTTCGATTTCAGGAACGCAGCCGCAATCAAGAATCAATTTACGAAATGCTCAACGGAGTTACAGAAATGAAACTCAACAATTTTGCTGATTACAAAAGGTATAAATGGGAAGAAATTCAGCAAAAGCTTTTTAAGATAAATATCCGCATTCTTCGTCTCGACCAATTTCAAATGTCCGGCTTTGAGTTTATTAATCAGCTGAAAAATATTGTAGTAACTTTTTTTGCCGCCGCTTTGGTAATCAAAGGAAATATCACGCTTGGCATAATGCTCAGTATTTCGTATATTATCGGGCAGATGAATTCGCCTGTTAATCAGCTGATTGGTTTTTTTCGCGGGTTACAGGATGCAAAATTAAGTTTGGAGCGTCTTAATGAAGTGCAAAACCATCCGGAAGAAGAACAGGAAGGGCAATTAAAATCAATACAGCCGGCCACCCGAATCGGAATTAAAATAGAAAATCTTTCTTTCCGGTACGGAGGTACACATTCTCCTTTTGTTCTGAAAAACATAAACTTAGAAATTCCCGAAAGCAAAATCACAGCCATCGTAGGGGCAAGCGGTTCCGGTAAAACAACCTTGGTAAAATTACTTTTGAAATTTTACGATATAACAAATGGAAATATTTTTTATAATAATCTAAATATCAATAATTTGTCGGCAGAAAACCTGCGAAAAAATATAGGTGTCGTAATGCAGGACGGATATATTTTTTCTGATACGATAGAAAGAAATATTGCCACTTCTGATGAAAATATTGACGAAGAGAAACTTGAACGAGCTGTTCAAACAGCAAACATAGAGCGTTTTATAGAAAGTTTGCCCTTGAAATACAATACAAAAATAGGGGCAGCAGGCAATGGTATTTCAGGTGGTCAACAACAACGAATTTTGATTGCCCGCGCCGTTTACAAAAATCCGCATTATATCTTTTTCGATGAAGCGACAAGTGCATTAGATGCTGAAAATGAAAAAATAATACATGATAATTTACAGGAATTTTTCAGAGGAAAAACTGTTTTAATCATTGCGCACAGGTTAAGTACGGTCAAAAACGCCGATCAAATCATCGTTCTGAAAGAAGGAGAAATTGCAGAACAAGGGACACATGCCCAATTAGTTGAAAACAAAGGAGAATACTTTAATTTAGTCAAAAATCAATTGGAATTGGGAACCGGTTGAGCAAGACAATTACGATATGCACTAAACAAATATTTACTGAGGACAGGAATTTTTCAAACACTTTTTTCATACAGGATTTCCGGTGCCAAATCAACCTCATTTTTCCATGCAACAGTATCGAGCGACACGTGTGCAGTATAACACAAAAGCACCCTCATTTGTCTCTACAAACAAATTCCTTTCTATAAAAATATGTGTATATCTTCTACGATTAGGGGATAACCGAATGAAATTCAGGGAAGTAAGTTTTTTCCCGTTATTCTTTGTATCCTTTTATAATCCCTCTTTCCGAATTTTTTACAAATGAAAGGATCATATCCCGTTCGCGGGTTGCGGGAAGTTCCTCTTCTATCTTTTGCAAAGCATCCGTATTGTTTAACCCGGATTGATAAATAAAACGATACGCCTGATGAATGACGTCGATTTGTTCCGGAGAAAAATTCTTTCTCCGCAATCCGACGATATTCAATCCTCCGTAAGAAGCCGGCTCTCTACCGACGATAATGAAGGGAGGAATATCTTTGGAGAATCGGGTTCCGCCTTGAACCATGACATGAGAGCCTATGCTGCAAAATTGATGCACCAGTACGCTGCCGGCTAAAACGGCCCAATCATCGATGTGGACTTCTCCGGCAAGTTGAGTCGCATTTCCCAGAATAATATGGTTCCCCAGCACACAATCGTGAGCAATGTGAGAATAAGCCATGATCAGGCAATTATTCCCGATGATCGTTATCCCTTTCGAAGCCGTTCCGCGATGAATGGTGGCACATTCCCGGATAATATTGTTGTCGCCGATTTGAACAGTCGTATCCTCGCCTTTAAATTTCAAATCTTGGGGAATGGCAGATATCACCGCTCCGGGAAAAAGCTGACAATTTTTGCCGATGCGGGCGCCTTCAAAAACGGTAACATTCGAAAAAATTTTGGTTCCGGTTCCGATTTCCACGTTTTTATCGATTGTTACAAAGGGGCCTATCTCAACATTCGGAGCTATTTTCGCTTCCGGATGAATGTTCGTTAAAGGATGTATCATACTTGCTTCTAAGGTGTGATTATTTATTTTTGATGATTTGTGCCATAAATTCAGCCTCCGCGACAATCTTTTCTCCCACAAAAGCATATCCTTTCATATTTGCAATGCCTCTGCGCATATCGGCCAGAAAATGCAACCGGAAAATTACCGTATCTCCGGGAACAACTTTTTGACGGAATTTTACGTCATCGATTTTCATAAAATAAGTGGAATAACGTTGAGGTTCTTCCACCATGCTCAGAACCAGCAATCCGCCGGTTTGAGCCATAGCCTCCACCAAAAGAACGCCGGGCATGACCGGCTCTTCGGGAAAATGACCTTGGAAAAAAGGTTCGTTGACCGTTACGTTCTTTATGCCCACAACATGCTTGGCGCCTATTTCGATGATTTTATCCACCAATAAAAACGGGAAACGGTGCGGCAGTAACTCTTTAATCCGGTTGATGTCCATGACAGGTTCGTCTCCGCAACGATATACAGGGGCCTGTACCTCATGCAATTTTATTTCTTTACGGACTAAACGGGCGAATTGATTGTTTATTTTATGTCCCGGCCGGGTGGCGATGATTCTTCCTTTAAGCGGTTTTCCGATCAAAGCCATATCGCCGATAATATCGAGCAGTTTATGACGCGCCGGTTCATTGGGAAATACCAACGGTTTGTGGTTGATGTAGCCCAAATTATCGATGTGCAGATGAGGAATGCCCGCCAAATCGGCGATCCGGTCCAATTCCTCCTGCGAAATTTTTTTATCGTAAATAACAATGGCGTTGTCGAGATCGCCTCCTTTGATCAGGTTCGCTTTCATCAAGCTTTCCACTTCTCTCACAAAGACAAAGGTGCGGCATCCGGCGATTTCATTTTCGAAATCGGCTAAATTTTCAAGCGTTGCATATTGATTGGGAATAACGAGCGAGTCAAACGAGATTAAAACATTCAGACTGAATTTATCATCGGGCAGAATCAACAAAGAAGCGCCTGTTGTTTCGTCTTTTACTTCGATTTTTTCTTTGATGATGAAATAATCTTTGGGAGCATTCTGTTCTTCAATGCCGGCTTTTTTAATTCCTTCGGCGTAATGAGCGGCGCTTCCTTCCAAAATCGGAAATTCGGGTGCATTGACTTCGATCAGACAATTGTCGATGTCGAAAGCATATAAAGCGGCTAATCCGTGTTCTATCGTACTGATCTGAACACCACCTTTGCCCACTACCGTTCCCCGTTGCGTCGACAACACATTTTCCGCGACGGCGTCGATCACCGGTTGTTCGTCCAAATCAATCCGTTTGATTTTATATCCGTGATTTTCCGGAGCGGGATTAAATGTTACAGATATATTTAATCCCGTATGCAATCCTTTTCCTGTTAACGAAAAACTTTGTTTTAAGGTTTTCTGTTTACACATAGTAAAGCCTGAAAAATTTATGTTTTGATGTTAATGATTTAATAACCGGTTAACATTTTTTGTTTATTTGTTTTTGGAAGCCTCAAATTCACGTTGCAACAAGGTAACGGTACGTTGAAGTTCCGGTAAATTTTTAAATACGGCCGAGGAACGGGCAAAATCTCTGGCATTGATGGCCGGAGTGCCCAACAGAACCGCCTCGCTTTTCACCGAGTTCGGAACACCTGCTTGTGCCCCCAATTGCACGTTATCGCTCACTTCGATGTGACCCGAAACACCGACTTGACCGCCGAACATGCAGTGTTTGCCGATCTTGGTAGAACCGGCAATTCCGACTTGTGCCGCCATCACTGTATTTTCACCGACTTCGACGTTATGGGCAATGTGTACCAGATTATCCAATTTCACTCCTTTACGGATCACTGTTTTCCCCATGGTTGCCCGGTCGATCGTCGCATTGGCGCCGATTTCCACATCGTCTTCGATTTCCACGATTCCGATTTGGGGAATTTTCCTGTATACCTCTCCTTCGGGCGCAAATCCGAATCCGTCGGATGCAATGACCGCTCCGGCGTGGATGATGCAATGGTTCCCGATTTTGGTGTTGTCATAAATCTTCACACCCGGATAAATGATGCAATGGTCACCGATGGATACGTGATTGCCGATAAATGACTGCGGATAAATCCGGACATTTTTGCCGACGGTCACATTTTCGCCGATGTAAGTGAAAGCGCCGATGTATGTTTCTTCGGGAACCTTGGCAGACGAGGCGATGAAAGACGGATCTTCTCTGCCGGTTTTATGCGGTTTGTTTTTTTCGACCAATGACAATAACAACGCCAACGACGCATACGCATCATCCACCCGGATCAATGTGGATTTTACGGGTTCTTTCAATTCGAACGCTTTATTGATGAGAACAATGCTTGCCTCGGTGGTGTATAAATGATGTAAATATTTGTCGTTGGAAAGAAAAGACAGCGTCCCGGGAGTCGCTTCCTCTATTTTGGAAAAACCGGATACTTTTACTTGCGGGTTTCCCGTAATCTCGCCGTTTAAAAAATCTGCAATTTGTTGAGCGGAAAATTCCATTCTGCGGTTTAATTGTTAAAAGACACATAGGTACGGGATAACGTTTCCCGTCCGAAAATATAATCTTGCAAAGAACGTTATTTTTTTTCAAAAAAGCATATTTTTCTCTGCCTTTTATGATTCCTTGATCATCAATCAAAAGTCAATCAAGTGGAATACAGAAAATTATTGTTGTCCGTTCGGAGACCAAATCCGGGATTTGATTTTTTTAATTCACATTTAAAATACTCTCCGGTCGGATGTTGTGCATTTGAATTAATTGATATACTTTTGCCGTAATATAGAGGGGATTATGCCTGATGTGGAACAAACAGTAATTGCGGCTAAGTACATGACAGAATTTAATGTCTATTGCTTCAAACGCGAAGACACAAAATCACAAAGAATTTAAACTTTGTATCTTTCCGTCTTTGCGGCTTGACGTTTAAAATATAACCTGATTTTTACAACATACTTATGATCAAATATAAAAGAATCCTTTTGAAACTCAGCGGAGAGTCGTTGATGGGCGAAAAACAATACGGGATAGATGAAAAGCGGTTGAACGAATATGCCCTCCAAATCAAAGAAATTGCGGAGATGGGAGTGCAAATCGGAATCGTCATCGGAGGCGGAAATATTTTTCGCGGACTGAGCGGAACATCCAAAGGTTTTGATCGTGTGAAAGGTGATCAGATGGGAATGTTGGCAACGGTGATCAACAGCTTGGCATTGAGTTCCGCATTGGAAGCCGCCGGCATAAAATCGAAAGTCCTGACAGCGGTGAGGATGGAGCCTGTCGGAGAATTTTACAGTAATCTGAAAGCCGTTGAAACGATGGAAAACGGACAAATCGCCATTCTTTCCGCCGGAACCGGAAATCCCTTTTTTACCACAGATACCGGTTCTTCGTTGAGAGGAATCGAAATCAAAGCGGACGTCATGCTCAAAGGAACACGTGTGGACGGTGTATATACCGCCGATCCCGAAAAAGATCCGGATGCGGTGAAATTCGACGAAATCACATTCGACGAAGTGTACAACCGCAACCTGAAAGTGATGGATCTTACCGCCGCAACGATGTGTAAAGAAAATAATCTTCCGATTATTGTGTTTGACATGGACACGGCGGGAAATCTGAAAAAAGTGATTCTGGGCGAAAAGATCGGAACGTTGGTTCATAATTAATCCGCTAAGCACATGGCAGAATTTGATTTATACTATTTTAAACGCTAAGGTGCAAAGACACCAAGTCACAAAGAATTTAAATTTCACGCCTTTCCGCCTTTGCACCTTAGCGTTTAAAATATAAACCGGTTTTACGACATACTTAAAAAATATCTTTACCTTTGTTCTGATTTATCTGCATTTTGAAAATACCCGATCGATCGCAATCGAATTTTAAAAATATACTGTTATGATAGATGTAAAACAATATTTTAATACCGCCGAAGAAAAAATGTCGTTCGCGGTTAAGTTTTTGGATGATTCATTGGCGCAAATCCGTGCAGGAAAAGCCAATCCCCGTATATTAGACGGAATCAGAGTCAATTATTACGGAACACCCACAGCGCTGAGCGGTGTGGCAACCGTTACCACTCCCGACGCAAAAACTATTACCATTCAGCCGTGGGAAAAACAATTGATCAAAGAAATCGAGAAAGCAATCATGGCTTCAGATGTGGGAATTACGCCCGAAAACAACGGAGAAGTGATTCGTTTGAATATGCCTCAGTTGACGGAAGAACGGCGTAAAACGCTGGTAAAACACGCTCGTCAAGAAGCTGAAACGGCAAAAGTAAGTATTCGGAATATTCGCCGGGATTTGATAGAATTGTTAAAAAAAGCCGTAAAAGACGGATTGCCCGAAGACATGGAAAAAGATGCCGAAGCCGAAATTCAAAAAAGGCATGACAAATATGTCAAAAAGGTGGACGAATTGCTTGCCGGTAAAGAAAAAGAAATTATGACCGTCTGAATGATGATGACAAAAGAAAGCCGGGAATTAAGACCGCTCGTTTCCCGGCTTTTTTCCATTGCTATAACACAATTTGTAACTCCCGGTTTGAATGAGGGGTTTGGTCGTAAAAAATACAGGCAGCTGGTATCAGGTTTATACCGGGAACGGAGATTCGATCGATTGCAAAATAAAAGGCAATTTCCGGTTGCAAGGCATTCGCAGCACCAATCCGGTGGCGGTGGGTGATCGGGTGATTATTGAAACGAACAAAGAAGGAACGGCATTGATCACCGGCATCGAGGAACGGAAAAATTATATCATTCGCCGCTCTTCCAATCTTTCCAAACAATTCCACATTATCGCCGCAAACGTAGACCGGGCCGTGTTGATTGTCACTGTCGATTATCCTCAAACCTCCACCATTTTTATCGATCGGTTTTTATGTTCCGCCGAAGCCTATCATGTTCCCGTTACCTTGGTCATCAATAAAATAGACTTGTACAACGGGGAAGAAATCGAATACATGGACGAATTGGTCAGTTTGTACGAACACATCGGTTATCCGTGTTTGAAAATATCGGCGCTTGATCCTGCGGGATTGGATGAATTGCGGTTATTGTTGAAAGAGAAAATCACCTTGTTTTCGGGAAATTCGGGGGTGGGGAAATCGACATTGATCAATGCCTTGATTCCCGGCACCGGATTAAAAATCGGTGAAATTTCGAAATATCATAATAAAGGAGTGCATACGACCACATTCTCCGAAATGATCGCTCTTCCCGGCGGAGGTTATTTGATCGACACGCCCGGGATCAAAGGATTCGGTTCGGTGGATATGGAAGGCGCGGAAGTCGGTCATTATTTCCGGGAAATATTCAAGGCATCGGCAAATTGCCGTTTTGCCGATTGCACGCATCGACACGAACCCGGTTGCGCAGTATTGAAGGATGTGGAGAATCATCTGATCAGTCAATCCCGTTACACCGGTTATTTGAGTATCCTCCATGATTCGGAGAACGGAAAATACCGATGATTAACAATTTTAAAATTTAAAACAGATTTAAAATGAATAAAAAAATGATGAAGAATGGGACGACTTTTGCGATTGCGGCAAGCCTGTCGATTATTTTTGCCGCATGCGGATCTTTGGAAAACGATAAATATGATGTGAAATCAGACGGTTTTGAAAAAGCGATGGAACATCTGGAAAAAATACCGGGCGGCGATGTAATGGCGGATGAACTTCGTTTTTCTTTTAACGACAGTGTGGGCGATAAAAACAATATGATTGACATTATTTCCGTCGAATTTCAGTCCAAATCGGATAAAAATCAATTGGAAAGAATGACCTACAACCCCGTTACGGGATGGAGCGCCATCAATCCGGTTGAAATCAATCCGGATGGAGACTGTCCCGAAGTTTATGAATTGGATGAAGAAATAAATACATTAAGTCTTGTAAAGGCCGATGTGCTGAAAAAAGTGTATGAAGAAGCGATACGAAAAGCGGCCGAACAACAAATTCACCCGTTAATGTCGAACATCCTGGTAAACTTCAAAAAAGGGAAAGACGTGACGTATGAAACCTCGGTAAGAGGCAGTTTAAAAAACAGCGGAGAATTTAAACTTATTTACTTTGTTTTCGATAAAGACGGTAATTTAGAATTATAATACGATTGACTATGACAACACAAGAATTAAAAACCATCTTATTGGCAGAACACCAACGTGACGTAAAATTGATGTGGATCGGTTATGCGGTCATTGCCGGAGCGGTATTGATCGTATTGGGATTGATCGTTTGGCTTTTCGTCAAATTGCAAGTTTCTTTTTCTCCCGGAAATATGGCGGAAGAATTGACAACCGGAATGCCCGTATATGTGAAAATCATCTTCCCTTTAGCTTGTTTAATAGCCGTCGGTTATGCTTACCGGAGTTTTCGCAATTTACAAAAACGCCCGGAAACCATCGACGAATTTATTAAGTACATCGAAAACGGAAAACGAGTCATATCCATCAACGACAGCAAAATTTACCGCATCAAAATACCTTTGTACTTTGTCAATTATCACACCGGGCCCGTGCAAATGTTCGGAGTAACACTCGAAGGCGTGAATAAGCAGTTTATCTTGCCTGTTCCGTTCCAATATACCGATCAGGTAAAAGATTTATTGAACGAAAATTCATAACCGGCATGAAATCTTTGTGGGAATTTGAACAATTTTTAGCGACCGACACCGAGTTGACCGCTAATTTAGATCAATTGGAATCGCATCGGAAACGCACAAAAAATTCTTACTTTATCATTGTGCTGATCGCGATTGCATTTGTGTGCGGAGCCGGTTATTTCATGTACAGTCATACAAAAGAATCGGGTAGCGGAGCAAATACCAATAACGTGATTTATATGATTATGATATTCATCGGAATAGCTTTTGTCATCACGTATTTGTATTCGTTTTTATTCCGCAAAAAAACAGGCGATAATCCGGGAATGGCGGCATTCGGCGGAAACGGCGGTTTTCAATTCGATTTCAAAGACCGCGTCATACGCAAAATGGTGGCTTTTTGGGATCCGTCGTTTCGGTATCAGATTAACAATCATATCAAAACAGCCGAAGTGTTGGAAAGCGGCATGTTGTATCCGAAAAATTACAAGGCCGGCGGCAGCGATATGATTCAAGGCGAAATTGACGGTGTTTCTTTCCGGTTCAGCGATTTGCATCTTCTTTCGGAAAAAACATATGTCAAGAAAGGAGAAGACCCTTACAATACCGTTATGTTCGGCAGTTTCTTTATCGCAGGCTTTCCCAAAACATTCCGGCACCCGGTATTTGTATATTCCAAATCTTCCATGGAAGCCTTGCAGCATGAAGGTGAAAAAGTGGTGTTGGAAGACCCCGAATTTATGGAGATGTTCCGTGTATATGCCGTTGACCAGATAGAAGCCCGTTACATCCTGACCACATCGCTGATGGAACGCATCAAGGCGATGGGAAAGAAAATGGGTAAACATCTGTATATTGCATTTGCCGACAATAAAGTATATGTGATGAACAACAACAGCCATGACCGTTTCGAGGCATCGTGGTTCAAACGAGTAGATAAGAAAGAAACGCTTGTTCAATTTTATGACGAACTTTCCGAGCAACTTTCCATTATCGAAGAATTAAAATTGAACAGTAATAACATTTGGAAATCCGAATAATATGATAACTTCTATTGTCGTTGCCGCCGTTTTATTTGTTGTTTTCTTGTTTTTGGTTACCGGCTATAACCGGTTGAATACTCGTCGTAATCAAATTGAGAATGCAAAATCGTCGCTCGATGCGTTGTTCATCAAACGGAATGATTTGATTCCCAATTTGATTACGGTAACAAAACAATATACAAACTACGAAAAAGATGTTCTGGACAAAATTACGCAACTCCGTCAAACATCGCAACCGTCCGCCGATTACCGACAAGACGATGAAACGGCTGCTTTGATGAAACGGTTGATGATACAGGTAGAGAACTATCCCGAACTGAAAGCACACACGCAATTCACCAATCTGCAATACAGTTGGAATGAAGTTGAAGAACAAATCTCTGCCGGACGTCGCTACCTGAGTGCGAGCATTACGCAATACAACGATGCGGTGCGCATTTTCCCGTCGAATATCATCGCCGGGCTGTTCGGGTTCCGCACACATCAATGGGAACGGGCAACCGATGCTCAACGACAATCGGTGAATGCGGAAAATTTATTTTGATATTAAAATTTCCTTTTTAAATTAAGAAACGGCCTTTCAAAAAAGCGATAAGATAGCCATGCACTTCCTAAAGTACATAAAAAGACAATTCCAACAAATACTATTGCATAAATACCTATATGTAAAGAAATTCCAAAGTCTGAAAAAATATGGATAAAAAAAGAAATCCAAATTCCATGAAAAAGGTACATCCCGTAGCTGTATCGTCCCATAATGCTCAAAATATTTTTATCGGAGATATAAAAATCACTTTTTTCAGGAGAAAAAAGAGTAATTAGACCGGCGAAAGTAATACCTTGGACAGAAGGCATCAGAAGTTCTTTTATAGAGTTTGAAATCAAAGGTGAAACAATCACTATCGAGACAACGAAAAGAGTAATTAATATTTTTAATTCTTGAGAGAAAAATAATACTTTGTTTTCCACTTTATTTGGAAATCGTACTATAAGATAGGCAGGAATAGCTCCATAAATAAAAAAATCGAGATTTGTGAGAACCTCTGATGTATTCAATTCTAATTGAACAAATGCAATTCGGGCTATATTTGCCAATATTATCCCCCCGACAAAAAAGTAAGGCATTTTATTCAACTTAACAAAATACGATAAAATGCCCCAAAGAAGGTAGAAATGTTCTTCGATGCATAATGACCACATAACAGGCAATGGGGAGACATTAGGAAACGAACCGAGACAGATTGACTGATAATTACCTAAAAACAAGCTATATAATAACCAATTCGGCTCATACCCTTCCGAAGAAAAAGAAGGAAGATGCAATAATTCCATGATATACGGGGTGTAAAATGCAAATAGCAACATCAAGTAATACAACGGCCATATGCGTAATATTCTGCGTATAAAAAAATTCCGTAAATTTAATTTCTCTGTTTTCTCTTTTTCCTGAAAAATAATATATGAAATAAGAAAACCACTTAAAACAAAAAAGAATATAACACCAATGCCTCCTCCATTTTTAAGAAAAGAAAAAAAAGGAAAATCATTTATTGGTAAATGTAACAGGAAAACTTTTGCAAAAGCAAAAAAACGAAGTGCATCAAATGTTTTGAAATGTCTTGTTTTCAACGCAAAAATATAAATTTTGTATATTTCTACTTTAGAAGTTGTTTATATAAATCTATTTCGAGATTGCTATAAATAAATGGTTGTCAATTTGTTACATTGCGGAATTTACCATATTACATTGATTATCAATCAAATAATCAAAAGTGCAGATTTATCCAAACAAGTTTAACCGACCACCAATGCCAAAGGTAGTATAATTATTTGACAATAGAAAACGTAAACATTCCCTTGTCTATAGGAAGGTTAGTATAAGATTAGATAATCTTGTTATTTATTAAACGATCAATTTATTTATAGCATCGATAAAAACAATCGATTGTTTGTCTGCTCTCAAACAAATCGGTGTAAAACTTATTTAATTTGACAGACAGCTTCTCTGTTTTTGTGAAATGCACAGCCAACATTCGGCGCACACCTGCATGAGTTTGTGCTTCTATATCCGAATGAATCAATAATGCGGTTACGGCATAGTAACAAGCATAATACAAACGATTTATTGCCGTATTCCACAATTCGTGTTCGATGTGAATAGGAATTTCATTCAATGTTTTATGCGCATTTTCCAAACGGTAAACAACTATCGCATCCACTGTTTCCCGGTCCGTCATAATACAATCCCTTCCTTCATTACATTATGATAAAATGGAGTGACGGCTAATTGAGTTTCCCACTGTTGTTTGGAAAAAACTTTGGGGCTGATGATTACTCCCGTTTCCAACGTTTCCAATTCCACATCATAAAGCGGATAAGTTATCGCCCGGCGGTCATGCAACGTAATTTTGTCTTTATCCGGCAAAATAATCAACAGATCGATATCGCTGTCTTTGCGAGCTTCACCGCGGGCTTCGCTGCCATACAGAATTACCGTTGCCTCGGGAGCAACCTGATGCAAAATGGTTTTTAACGCTGGAACGATTTCCGGACGGTTCATGTATTTTACTCTACCATAATAAATACAAAGGTAAATTTTTTTCTTGAAACGCGAATGCTGTCATTCATATCATTTCCTCTTATCTCAATGTGTTTCGCCATGGCCACCGGAGCTTGCCTCGATGTACTTATGGATTATCAAGACGCATCGTTTCTACCTGTATTTTGTTCTTGATGGAACAATGTATTTATTTTTATTTCTTTTATTAATAACGCTTGTTCGTAATCATTAAAAAATGAAACAGATTTATTCATGCGTAATAATTTATAATGATTATCGGATGTTGTACCCGGCTATCCTCACCTGCGGGGGTGTAAAAAATGTTGTTTTCCGTCCCGTCAGGGACAACATATCGGTAGAAAGGAGAGTCCCTCCGGTGATCAAAGTCCCGTCAGGGACGCAATGCGGGAAGGAAAACATGTTGTCCCCGGCGGGACAAAGGGTGAAGGGGTGGTGTTTTTCTACCAATATAATGTCCCTGACGGGACAAAAAAGAACGAATATTTTTTTGAAGCATTGACACATTTTTACATCCCACCTGCGGGGATAGCCGGGTACAACATCCGATAATCATTTAATTTATTTATATTTGTTTATTGTTTATTTTTTAATGTTTCGTACCATTGTATAAAGTCATTCATCACCTGCACCCAATGGCATTTATCGTAATCTGGTTTTCTCGTTTACGAAACTTATTTTTATAAAATAGGCTATTATAAAGTCTCTAGAAACTGAGACAATCCGTTTTATATCAATTTCTTTAATCGTATTTATCTTTGAAAAATTTCATCTAAAATATCCTCAGCAAGTTTTTTTTCACTCTTAATTGGTTTTGAATCGGCTTAGGCAATAATAATAAAGAGACACTGAATTTGGCTCGATAAAGAATTTATTTTTAGATATAACGAATGGGTAAGGGTACTCTAAATTAGACTTCACCAAATCTCTCACAAATTTTCTTGAAAAAATTGTACCGTTTTCTTGATAAAGAGATACCGGTCGATTATTTCCGGAGCTTCCCATCCTCCATGACCGGCTTTATCCACTATCCATAATTCACGGACATTACTTTTTACATTTTGAAGGATTTCTATTGAATTTTCCTTGGGAGTCCGTTCGTCTAAATCTCCTACAATTAAAAAAACAGGCTTTTTAAAATCATGCCAATTATTTTTGGGAGAATAATCGTCCATCGTTTCCGGAATGATTAATGGTCGGGTCGGGTTAATCTTTTTCAAGTTCTCTATAATATCGGCATAGCATGTAAAAATACCCCTTCCTACCATAGCTTTTATTTCAGGACGTTTTGCCGCAATATAGAATGACATAAAAGCGCCGGTTGAAAAACCAAATACTCCCATTCTGTCGGAATCGACAGTCGGAAGTTGTTTGGTAAAATCTACGACGGCATCGTAATCCAAAATAAATTCGGGATATGCCACAACATTTGTATCAACGGGAAAAGCTTGACTTTCCCCGAATCCCCGCCAATCAAATGTCATAACATTGAATCCGAACCAACAATAAACAGCCGCAAATCCGACTAATTGTTGCATATTACCTCCGTCTCCGTTACAAATAATAATTGTCGGCTTTTTTACGGTATCCGGTTTATATTTATACTCACGCATTGAATTTAATTGGGAATAGTATTTAATGGAGTCATCGGATAAAGCTGTTTGGGCCGGGCAAAACCATGCTTTTAAGGTGTATCCGTCCGAAGTTTTAACATCATACTCTTTATACATTAACCCCATCGCATCAGGTTTCCATGAGTAGATCGTGTCGGGTTTTAACGCACCGGCACTGTTACAGACATGTAATACAATAACAAAAACAACGATTTTCTTAATTGATTTCATACATGTTATTTTTTTGTTTTTTCGTAGACCGTTCGGATCATTTTTTTTGCACTTTCAATCTGTTCTTTTGAATTACATACGGCTGACCCCCAAAAGAACTCAATCCAAGTATTACGGAGAGGGTTTATATCGTCGAAACATTTGAATGACAATTTTGGTCTTTAAGTAAAAAATATTCCGGTAGTAGGTTTTAATATTTTTGAACATAAAAACTTATTATACAACTATCAGATTATTAACATCGTATTTTATTTATATTTTTTTGATGCGCTTGCCCTGTAGAGATGCTGTATCATGATGTAAATATACAATTCAGATATTATAACATCCATTAAATGACGTTAAATATTTGAGAAGTTGCACGTAATTAATGTTAAATGGATTTAGTGTCAGTATAAGTACCCCGTAGAATTTAATGTCTATTATTTTAAACGTGAAGATACAAAAATACACACAAAGAATTTAAACTTCGCGTCTTTCCGTCTTTGCGCCTTAGCGTTTAAAATATAAACCGTTTTTTACGACATATTTATGTTGAAACAACATGGCCAAGAATAGTCATAGCTGTAGCTTGGCATTTTGTGAGTGTTTTTTACAAACCAAACATTATGAAAAACACAGGTTTGGTTTGTAAATACATTACCGTCCGATAAACAAACCCCTTTCAAACGGCGTCCAAACACACGCTTTTATGCCGGCTTGCTTTAAGCATTGATTGCTCCAGGAATTACACGTGAAAAAAAGATTGTACCGTTCTTTCGCTTCATAAAACGAATCATCGTTCCCGTAAGTCGGCACGGCGGGTATAAAAATGATTTGTCCTGCGGCATCCCGTTGAAATTGATGGTTGATGTATTGAACGATTTTCATATATTGTTCTTTTTTGACTCTTATCCGCCGGCACAAAGAATCTTCCGGCAAGGCTTTGTAAAAAGTGGTGTGCATGGCGGTGGTACTCAGCCAAAACGAAGCCTTGAAGGCAACACCGGGTTTTAAATCGGCCCATGTCGGGGTGTCTAAATAAAAACCTTTGTCTCCCCAACCGACAGACAAATAATTCATGGCGGGATCTTGCGCTTTGGTCAACCGGTAATCGATCTCTTTTCCCCAATCGTTGCATTCGTTTTTAACCGGAACGACAATATCGGTATGTACTCCATTGGACAACAGGTAGATATCGATTCCTTCGGCGGGTTGTTTAAAGTCGTTGTTCACCGTGATGTTCGATAACAAATAAAATGCCGCAAAATAAAGAACGACAAAAATGAGGCATCCGTCAACGAAATGCGTCAATACCCCGATCATTTTTGTAAAAATCTTTTTCATCAAAAACTTATGTTGTCGTCATCCGGCCTTCTTTTAACAAATTGGTCGTGTTGTAAAAAGTATGCTGTGCCAAGAAATTGGCAAGTAGAGAAAAAGCGTTATTTTTGTGTGTGAAAGTAAAAATAACCCTCCATTGCCCCGATTGCCAAAGCACAAAAATAAAGAAAAACGGCAGGAAATACAATAAAAGCAAAATTATTTGTGCAAAAGATGTGGTCATCAATTTATCGGCAACCATGCGTTAAGTTACAAAGGCTGTCATTCCACACTGGCACACAAGATATTAAAGATGTTTGTTCGAGGTGTAGGTATTAGAGATACAACAGAAATAAAGGAGATCAGCGAAAAGAAAGTGTTGTCCGTTTTTGGTTAATTCCAATCGTATAATTACCCCGAAACAACCACATTATGAGAGTTTAGAAGTTGACGAATTCCGGACTTATGTCGGCAACAAAAAGAATAAGGTTCGGTTCATTTAAGCCTGTCATCATGCTACAGGGGGATTGTTTCAGCTCCTGCGTTTTTTGGGGATAATATATTTATTTTTAATTAGTTAATAAATTTAGGGTAAATACATTTCATACAGCTGTATCGGATTTAGCTCTGGTGAGGTTTTTTATTTTATAAATAAATAAAAAACACAATCAAAACATATACTTTTAACAATATCTTTTTTTCATAACAAGAATACTTCATAAAAAGCAGCACAAATTTAATGCTATTTGAATATGAAATCATTAAGTTTTAATTTTTCCCGGTATGTCCGAAACCGCCTTTCCCGCGATCCGTTTCGTTCAACATGTCGGCTTCGATCCAGTTGACGGTTTCGTGAGCGGCGACAATCATTTGACAAATACGTTCGCCGTCTTTGATCTCGAATGCGTCGTTTGACAGATTGATTAAGATTACGCAAATTTCGCCCCTGTAATCGGCATCGATCGTTCCGGGAGAATTTAACACGCCGATTCCGTGTTTGACCGCCAATCCGCTTCGAGGACGAATTTGAGCTTCGTATCCTTCGGGAAGTTCAATAAATAAACCCGTCGGAATCAGTTTTCGTTCCAACGGTTTCAAAACAACAGCTTCATCAAGATTTGCCCTCAAATCCATCCCTGCCGACAAATTCGTAGAGTAGGAGGGAAGAGGGTGTTTGGATTTGTTGATGATTTTTACGTTCACGGTAAATTAAATTAAAAATTAAGATCATTCGTCGCCGAATTCCATCAGATAGGCCTTGATGAAGCCGTCGATGTCTCCGTCCATAACCCCTTGAACATCGGATGTCTGGTAATTTGTCCGGTGATCTTTGACGCGGCGGTCGTCGAAAACATAAGATCGGATTTGAGACCCCCATTCGATTTTCTTCTTTCCGGCTTCCACTTTTTGTTGTTCGGCGCGACGTTTTTCCAACTCCATTTCATACAATTGCGATTTCAATAAACGCAGAGCATTGTCTTTGTTTCCGAATTGGGAGCGGCTTTCGGTGTTTTCGATGACGATGCCGGTGGGAATATGCCGCAACCGCACACCGGTTTCGACTTTATTTACATTTTGTCCGCCGGCGCCGCCCGAACGAAAAGTATCCCATTCGATGTCCGTAGGGTTGATTTCGATCTCGATGCTGTCGTCCACCAACGGAACCACAAAAACCGAAGAAAAAGAAGTCATCCGTTTGCCTTGGGCGTTGTACGGAGAAACCCGGACTAAACGATGCACACCGTTTTCGCTTTTCAAATAACCGTAGGCAAAATCACCTTCGATTTGAAGCGTCACGGTTTTAATGCCGGCTTCGTCACCCTCCAAAAAATTGGTTTGCGTTACTTTATATTTATTGGCTTCACACCAGCGAAGATACATTCTCAGCAGCATTGAAGCCCAATCCTGACTTTCCGTTCCGCCGGCTCCCGCATTGATTTTCAATACCGCTCCTAATTTGTCTTCTTCCCGGCGAAGCATATTTTTAAATTCCAAATTTTCGATAAGCGAAACAGCCTGCCGGTAAGATTGTTCCACTTCGGTTTCGCTCATGGCGCCTTCTTTGAGAAATTCATCCGCCACAATCAAATCTTCGACGGCGACATTTATTTCATTGAAGCCGGTTACCCAAGATTTGAGTTCCCTGATTTTTTTCATTTGGGCTTCGGCTGTTTTGGCATCATCCCAAAAGCCGGGCGCTTGCGTGCGCAGTTCTTCTTCCTCGATTTGAATTATTTTCGCATCGACGTCAAAGATACCTCCTCAACGCATCTCGGCGTTCTTGAACTTCTTTCAGTTGCAAGTCTGTCATATAAAATTAAGAGTTAAGAGTTATGAATTAAGAATTATGATTATCGGATGTTATACCCGGATATTCCCACAGGTTGAATGTAAAAAATGTGTCAATGTTTCAAAAAAATATTCGTTCTTTTTGTCCCGTCA
>JGI24699J35502_11134070_pt1 | contig 28156 bp, 23 predicted proteins | sample TergutMp193P4_FD_35502 | JGI IMG/M metagenome (IMG submission 35502)
ACAATATTTTTTAGCATGTAACTTTCAAAAAAACGAATATTACATTTTTATACCCCACCTGTGAGGATAAGTAGGCATAACATCCGATAATCATTTAATTTAATTCAAAACACTATTATTTATTTGCGATTTATTTTACTTTAAATCAGGCAATAAAAATAGCGTGGAAACAACCTGTCTGACAATCAGGTTTCCACGCCCATACCTCTAACAAGTTGTTCCACGCCGTGTATATCACGACGCTTCGCAAACTTATTCTTGAGGTATAACCCAATGGGTTACAGTTGTGGAAAGTGATTGTCAAGAACAGCAGCAAATCGCTATTTTTATATTATATATCTTCTATTTCCGAAAATCGGAACAAATAGTGCTTACCGGCACCGTTTTTTTTTCGTTATATCATACGCAAAATTTTTTGTAAATCATCTACCGACAAAAATACTGTTTTTCTGTATAAAAGTAATCGAAATACGCAAATTTTTTGGGAGGGAAAATATTTTTTCGCCGATTATACCTTGCAGCCCTTGATCTCGGCGTAGCGAGGCCGAAAAGTGCGTAACTTTTGCGGGTGAACCATAAAAGAAAGCACCCCGAATCTTCTACTAATATAATATCTCTGACGGGATAGACGAATGTTGTTTTTTGTCCCGTCAGGGACAACATATTGGTAGAACGATGTATACCTCAACAACCGACAACGTGCCGTAGGTACGTTATATAACACATTGCGTACCTATAGCACGCCGGTTTGTTAAAAAATTCTCTTTTCTACCAACATTAATCCCTTAAGGTATTTCCTTCTCGTGCCGACTCCGATTTATCGGAACCCGCACGAGCGGATGGGTAACGTCCTGTGAAACTTACCGGAATTTCATTTTCTTGACCGGAATGACCCGGATGACATAAAAATGCTGTATTTTTGCACAAATTTTAAGATATTGTGAAAAATGACACCACGTAAAGTTCGAGTTCGTTTTGCTCCGAGTCCGACGGGGCCTTTACACATCGGCGGAGTCCGCACGGCTTTATACAATTATCTTTTCGCCAAAAAACACCACGGCGATTTCATTTTACGCATCGAAGACACCGATTCGCAACGCTTCGTTCCCGGAGCGGAAAAATATATTGTCGAAACATTCGAATGGTTGAACATCAAATTCGACGAAGGAGTGCATATCGGCGGAAAATACGCTCCTTACCGTCAATCAGAAAGAAAAGACCTGTACAAAAAACAGGTGGACAAACTGATTGAAAAAGGAGCCGCTTATTATGCTTTCGACACTCCCGATGAATTGGAACAAAAACGCCGGGAAATCGCAAACTTCCAGTACGACGCTTCGACAAGAATGCACATGCGTAATTCGTTGACGCTTCCGGACGAAGAAGTTCAAAAATTGATAAATGAAAATCATTACGTGGTGCGATTTAAAATTGATCCGGGAAAAGATATCGAAGTTCAAGATTTAATCCGCGGCGAAGTGGTGATCAATTCATCTGTTTTGGACGATAAAGTATTGTACAAGTCAGCCGACCGTTTACCGACCTACCATTTGGCCAATGTCGTGGACGATTTGTCAATGGAAATCACGCATGTCATCCGCGGCGAAGAATGGTTGCCTTCGGCGCCGTTGCATGTATTGCTTTACCGGGCATTCGAAAAAGAAGAGGCAATGCCCCGGTTTGCCCATCTGCCGTTGTTGCTCAAACCCGACGGAAACGGAAAATTGAGTAAACGAGACGGAGACCGGCTCGGATTTCCCGTTTTTCCGTTGAATTGGGAAAATTCCGACGGAGAAATTTATCCGGGTTATCGGGAAGCCGGATATTTGCCGGAAGCCGTCGTCAACTTTCTGGCCCTGCTCGGATGGAATCCCGGAACCGATCGGGAACTATTTTCCATGAACGAACTGATTGATGCGTTTTCGTTGGAACATTGCAGTAAAAGCGGGGCAAAGTTCAATTACGAAAAAGGAAAATGGTTTAATCATCAATATATCCAATTAAAAGGCAATGACGAAATTACAAAAATGTTTCTGCCTATACTGAAAGAAAAAGGAATAACCGTTTCCGAACCGATGGTCGAAAAAGTTGTTGCATTGGTGAAAGACCGGGTTAACTTCATCAATGAATTGTGGGATCAAAGTTCATTTTTCTTCCGGGTTCCCGATTCGTATGACGAAAAAGCGGTAAGCAAACGTTGGCGCTCCGATTCGTCGGTACAGTTAACCGGGTTGTCGGAAATTTTGGCATCCGTTGACGATTTTTCATCCGAAAACACCGAAAATATTGTCAAACAGTGGATCAACGACAAAGGATACCATTCGGGAAATATCATGAATGCGTTTCGTCTCGCTTTGGTCGGAGCTTTAAAAGGGCCTCATTTATTCGACATAACGGCTGTTTTGGGAAAAGAAGAGACCATTCGCAGAATTAAACACGCCACGGAAGTGCTGAAATAAAAAACACGATGTACAATGCAGCGATGAGCCTTTATGCCGTAATCATGCGTATTGCGGCGCTGTTCCATTCGAAAGCGGAAAAAATGCTTGACGGACAAAAACAAACATTTTCCGTCATCCGGTCCGAAATCGATCGCGGTTCATCATACATTTGGGTTCATGCCGCATCCTTGGGAGAATTTGAACAAGGGCGGCCGTTGATGGAAGCGATAAAAAACCGATGTCCTTCCCGTAAAATACTGCTCACGTTCTTTTCCCCTTCCGGCTATGAAATAAGAAAAAATTATGCCGGTGCCGACATCATCTGTTATTTGCCTTTCGATACCAAACGAAACGTAAAACGTTTTTTGGATGCGGCCCGTCCCGAAAAAGCGGTTTTTATCAAATACGAATTTTGGCTGAATTATCTCACCGAGCTGCATCATCGGCAAATTCCCGTATACATCATTTCTGCACGTTTCCGTCCCGGTCAGATCTTTTTTCGCTCCTACGGCGGCATGTTCCGAAAAGCCCTGGCCTGTTTTGAAAAAATTTTTGTGCAAGATCAATCTTCAAAAGATTTGCTGGCCGGAATCCATGTTACGGATCAGGTCATAATAAGCGGAGACACCCGTTTTGACAGAGTGCTTGCCATTTCACGGCAAACCAAGACATTGCCGATTGCCGAAAAATTCGGACAGAATGCTTCATTTGTTCTGACAGCCGGAAGTTCGTGGCCGAAAGACGAAGAAATCGTGTTGGCCTATTTCAACCGACATCCCGAAATCAAACTGATCATTGCCCCACATGAAATTCACGAAGAACGTCTCTCGTCGATCGAACGCATGTCAAAACGTCCGGTTTTGCGCTACTCATCGGCAACCGAACAGAATATAACGAATGCGGATTGCCTGATCATCGACTGCTTCGGAATCCTTTCTTCTGTTTATCGATACGGAAATGCAGCTTATATCGGCGGCGGATTCGGAGTCGGGATTCATAACATATTGGAAGCCGCCGTATATGGTATCCCGGTATTATTCGGGCCGAATTATAAAAAATTCAAAGAAGCCGGAGACCTCATTGAAGCCGGAGGAGGTTTTTCCGTCAAGAATTACGATGAATTTGACAACCGGCTGTCTTCATTCATTCAAAACAAAGAATATTTACAAATAACAGGCCGAAAATCCGGAGACTATGTCAACAGCCAAGTGGGAGCAACGGAAATCATTCTCGGGAGTATTGATGTAACTTAAAAAATATTTTTAACCGTTACAAATTGTAATTTACACGTGTAAAAAATGCTCATAAGACAAAAATGACTATATTTGCACGCAATAATTTAAAAAGTACCCATTCATGTCATTTATTGCAGATAAAATTGTAATGGACGGTTTTACGTTCGATGATGTTTTGTTAATTCCGGCTTATTCGGATATTCTCCCTCGAAATGTTGATGTTTCCACTCAATTTTCCCGTAATATCAAATTGAATATTCCGATGGTTTCGGCAGCCATGGATACGGTCACCGAAGCTAAAATGGCCATTGCCATCGCCCGCGAAGGAGGAATCGGAGTCATTCATAAAAATATGAGTATCGAAGAACAGGCCAAACAAGTACGGTTTGTGAAACGAGCCGAAAACGGAATGATTTCCAATCCGGTAAGCATTAAAAGAGGAAAAACGGTCAATGACGCTTTGATATTGATGGGCGAATACAAAATCGGGGGGATTCCCGTTGTGGATGACGAAAATCATTTGGTGGGCATCGTTACCAACCGTGATTTGAGATTTCAACGAAATCCGGATTTGTTGATTGATGATGTGATGACAAAGGAAAATCTGGTCACCACCGATCAATCGACCGATTTGGAAGCAGCCTCCGACATTCTCCAACAATACAAAATCGAAAAATTGCCGGTGGTGGATGCAAACAATAAATTGATCGGATTAATCACTTACAAAGACATCACCAAAGCCAAGGATAAACCGTCGGCATGCAAAGACGATCGCGGACGACTTCGTGTTGCCGCAGGCGTGGGAGTCGCCGCCGATACGTTAGACAGAATAGATGCGTTGGTGGAAGAGGGCGTGGATGCTATTGTCATTGATACGGCGCACGGACATTCCATTGCGGTGATAAACACATTGAAGGAAGCGAAAAAAAAATACTCGTCGGTTGATTTTGTGGCCGGCAACATCGCCACAGCCGATGCCGGGAAAATGCTTGTCGATGCCGGGGCGGATGCCGTGAAAGTGGGAATCGGACCGGGTTCCATCTGCACCACACGTATTATTGCAGGTGTGGGAGTTCCGCAACTTTCGGCTATTTATGAGGTGTCAAATGCATTGAAAAATACCGGAGTTCCCATTATCGCAGACGGTGGATTGCGTTATTCCGGGGATATCGTAAAAGCATTGGCGGCAGGTGGTTCTTCCGTGATGATGGGATCATTGCTGGCCGGTGTTGAAGAATCTCCCGGAGAAACCATTATTTATAACGGACGTAAATTCAAGGCTTACCGGGGAATGGGCTCTTTAGATGCCATGCAAAAAGGCTCCAAAGATCGTTATTTCCAAGATATGGAAGATGATATAAAAAAACTTGTTCCCGAAGGAATTTCAGCCCGTGTTCCGTTCAAAGGCTCTTTAGATGAGGTTATTTACCAAATGATCGGGGGGTTGAGAGCGGGAATGGGGTATTGCGGCGCCGAAAACATCAAAAAATTGCATGACGCCAAATTTACCCGTATTACCAATGCCGGTGTTGTAGAAAGCCATCCTCACGGTGTAACCATTACCCAGGAGGCCCCCAATTACAGCCGGGGAATATAATACCGGGACAATCAGATATGTTACCTTGATAATCAATAATTAAATAAATAAATAACTTAAAAACACATGAAAGAAAAAGTTGCATTCCTGCTCTTGTTTCTTTTTTCAGGAACGGGAATATTTGCTCAAAACTCAGATCCGGTATTGATGAAAATCAATGGTGTGGAGATCAAAAAATCGGAATTTGAATACATATACAATAAAAACAACGCTGCTGATGCAGCTGATCAAAAAGGATTGGACGAATACGTCGATCTTTTTACGAATTTCAAGCTGAAAGTGATCGAAGCCGAATCTCAAGGGTTGGATACATTGTCTTCCTTCAAAAAAGAACTGGCCGGTTATCGCCGTCAGCTCAGCCAACCTTACATGGAAGATAAAGATGTTGAAGACGCTTTTGCAAAAGAGGTTTACAACCGCATGCAGGAAAATGTGGATATCAGTCACATTTTGGTGCGCCTGCCCCAGTACTACACGGTAAAAGACACTTTGGACGCTTACAACCGCATCTTGGAAATTCGGAGTAGGGTGGTGGGAAGCAAAAAGAATAAAGCGGAAGATTTCAACGCTGTTGCCAAAGAAGTTTCGGAAGATCCTTCCGCCGAAACCAATTCCGGACATTTGGGATATATCACCGCATTCAGCACGGTTTATCCTTTCGAAACCGCGGCATATAACACGCCTGTCGGTCAAATCAGCATGCCGGTCAGAACCATGTTCGGATATCACATCATCAAAGTGGAAGGCCGTCGCCCGAATCCGGGAGAAGTGCTCACGTCCCATATTATGGTCGGAACTCCCCGCGAAGCCGATGCGGATACCTTAGCCAAGGCCCATGCTAAAATCGATTCCATTTATAATCTGGTTATCAACGGGACAATGACGTTTGCCGATGCCGCCAAAAAATATTCGGATGATCCGGGTACTTCTGTAAACGGAGGAGAATTGCCATGGTTCGGAGTCGGAAGAATGATCAAAGAATTTGAAAATACCGCTTTCTCCCTGAAAAAAGGTGAAGTTTCTAAGCCGTTTAAAACAGCATTCGGATATCACATCATGATTTTGAACGATATAAGACCGTTGGGTTCATACGACGAAAAACAAAACGAGATAAAAGCGACGTTGCCTCGGAGCGACCGTTTTGCCGATATGAAAAACGAAATCGCAAACAAGCTGAAAAAAATATATCATTATACTCCCGATGCTCAGGGATTACAGGCTATGATCACATTGGGATCGGCAAACGAAAAAATCGATTCCGTATTTTTCGCGAAAGCCGGAACCATGGACGGAAAACTGTTCTCTTTGGAAGATCAAAATTATACGCAAAATCAATTTGCCTATTATATCGACAAAAACAGAGCATCCAACAAATTAACGCCATCGGATTACCTGACGGAAAAATATGATCAATATGTGAATGCGGCCGTCTCGGAATACAAAGAACAAAATCTGGAAAAAATGTATCCTGATTTTGCCAATTTGATGCGGGAATATCACGACGGAATCTTATTGTTCGAAATCAGTAACCGGGAAGTTTGGGATAAAGCCGCCAAAGATACCCAGGGATTGGAAAAATATTTCGACAATAACCGGAATGATTATAATTGGCCGAAACCCCGTTTCAAAGGATTCGTGATTTCCTGTGCCGATAAAAACATTCAACAGGAAGCCGACAAATTGGCGAAAGTCACCCCTTCCGACTCGTTGACCAAAGTATTGACCACTAAATTCAATCTCAACGGAAATACAAACATAAAAGTGGAAAAAGTGCTTGTGCCTCAAGGAGAAAATAAAGCGGTGGACTGTTTCGGATTTAAAACGGCCGATAAAAAAGACTATCAAGCTCCCGAAAAGTTACCGTATGTTTTCGTAATCGGTAAGATCTTGAAAACCGGCCCGGAATCTTATCAAGATGTTAAAGGTTTGGTGACTTCCGATTATCAAAACTATTTGGAAGAACAATGGTTGAAATATTTAAAGGCAAAATATCCGGTCGAAATTAACGAAGAGGTATTGAAAACGGTACAATGAAGCCTGAAGTCAGAAAATCAAAAAGGAGCGTCGGAAATTTCGGCGCTCCTTTTTTGATTTATTCAATTTTTAAGTATTTTCCTAAATCATAAAATAAAAACCGCTTGTAACATATTCATTTACAAGCGGTTTTATCAACTTCAGTGATCCCGACAGGATTCAAACCTGTAACCTTCTGATCCGTAGTCAGATACTCTATTCAGTTGAGCTACGGGACCGATTAACGGATGCAAAGGTAGTTATTTTTTTCAAATCCGCAATATTTCCGGTTGTTTTTGTGGGGCTAATGAACGCCATTCACAGCGATTCGCTTTACAACATGTTTATATGATTTAAACAACTTCTATACCCTGCTTTTTCAGCAGTTTTAATCCGATGTCTTTTAGTTTGAATTTTTGAATTTTTCCGCTTCCGGTCAAAGGAAACCCGTCGATGAAAAATACATATTTCGGAATTTTGTGCCGGGCAATCCGGCCGCGACAAAATTCACGCACATCTTCTGTCGTTAAAACGGTGCCTTCTTTCAAAATAATAAACGCTCCCACTTCTTCTCCGTATTTTTCGGAAGGAATGCCGGCCACCTGAATGTCTTTGATTCCATCCAAATGATACAAAAACTCTTCGATTTCCCGCGGATAAATATTTTCGCCGCCGCGAATAATCATATCTTTTATACGACCGGTGATGCGATAATAGCCGTTCCCGTCTTTAATGCCCAAATCGCCCGAATGCAGCCAACCCTCTTGATCAATCACTTCCGCCGTCGCTTCCGGATTTTTGTAATATCCTTTCATCACCAAGTATCCGCGACAACAGATTTCACCTTGAACTCCGATAGGAGATTCTTCCCCTGTTTCGGGATTCACGACTTTCACTTCGGTAAATGGATATTCCTTTCCGACTGTCATACAACGCGCTTCAAACGGATCGTCAATGGTGGAATGAGTCATTCCGGGAGAAGATTCCGTCAATCCGTAAACACTGGTGATCTGTGTAATATGCAGTTTGTCCGTCACCCGGCGCATCAATTCGATGGGGCATAGCGCACCGGCCATGATTCCCGTCCTGAGCGAACTGACATCAAACATATCGAACATGGGATGATTCAGTTCGGCAATAAACATGGTAGGCACACCGTATAATGCCGTGCAGCGTTCTTTATGCACAGAAGCCAACACCGTCAACGGATCAAACCGTTCCACCATGACCTGCGTACTTCCGTGCGTCAGGCAATTCATGGTGGCCAAGGTAATGCCGAAACAATGAAACAACGGAACACAAATACACAATTTGTCATCTGGAGTAAAATTCATGCCGTCTCCGGTGAACAGACCGTTATTGACAATATTATAATGAGAAAGCATCACTCCTTTCGGAAACCCGGTCGTTCCCGAAGTATATTGCATATTCACCACATCGTGACATTTCACGGTGCTTTTTGCCTCGTTCAACGCCTTATCCGACACATTTTTCCCCAGCAACAGAATTTCGGCGGTGTTATACATCCCGCGATATTTCTCTTGTCCGATAAAAACAACATGTTTCATTTTAGGAAAACGACTGCTTTTCAGATACCCCCGTTGAGCTGTTTTCAATTCGGGAAGCATTTCATACGTCATATTAATGTAACTTCCGTCAAAAACACCTTCGGTAATGCAAAGTGTATCGACATCCGAATTTTCCACCAAATATTCCAACTCATGCTGTTTATAATTCGTATTGACCGTCACGACAACGGCCCCGATTTTGGCCCCGGCATATAAAAAGGTCAGCCAATCGGGTACATTAGTCGCCCAAATGCCGAGATGACTTCCGGGTTTCACTCCGATTGCCATTAATCCCTTGGCCATGTTATCGACCCGCTGATTAAATTGTTTCCATGTAAAACGAAGATCCCGATCGGAATACACAATATATTCTTTGTCCGGCGTTTTCTCCGCCCAATATTCGAGCCATTGCCCGACCGTCATTTCTGTTAAACCCATAAAAAGTTAAGAGTTAAGAGTTAGGAGTTAAGAATTAAGGGTTAATGGATATTAAGAGTTAAGAATTTTTTAAAGTTATAAGTTAATGCTGCCATTCCGGGAAATCCGAATCCGCAACTCTTAACTCTTAATTCTTAACTCTTCATTAAAAGGGAGTATAAACCACCGCCAGAATTTTGGAATCATGATCATTTCCTGCATGTACATGATGAGGAACGACGGAATCGTAATAAATACTGTCGCCTTCTTCCAAAACATACGTTTCCGTTCCGTATTTGATTTCCACAATTCCGGCCATACAATAAATAAATTCTTCGCCTTCATGGGAAGAAAGAACAAAATCGACGTCTTCGGGTACGGATTCGATACAAATGATGAACGGTTCCATGTGCCGGCCTGATTTTGAGGGAGACAACGAATAATAATCCATGTGTCGGTGAGAAGTCGCATTGCTTGTGGAAAAACCGGCGCCTTTATGATAATTGTCTTTACGAGTGATAACCGGGCCGGATTCGTCATGATCATCAAGAAAAGTCCCTAAGCGTACGCCCAATACTCTGGCTATTTTAATGAGCGGTGCAAGAGACGGAATATCCTTCGCCTGTTCTATCTTTTCGATTTGCGCTGTATCCAATTCGGCACGTTCAGCCATTTCCCCGATGCTGACGGATTTCGATTCCCGCAGATTCTTTATTCTTTCTCCGATAAGGATGTTTGATTTCATACGGCAATAATTTATGATTTCGGTTGCAAATATAAAGGAATAGAGGGAAAAAACAATCAGTCTGAAAGTATTTTCCGAAATAAAATTAAGAATCGGCAATTGTGAGTGCAGGCAGCCTGATCCTTAATTCTTCACTCACAACGGTCTTACCACCATAATGCCGGTATGTCGTTTTACAGATTGTGTATAGGATATAAGCGGTTGCGAAGAAACAACGACTTTGTTTTCGGAAAGAGAAGCATGCAAAAGATAGCATTCACCTTCCCGGCATACCGCAAATCCCACATGAGAAATATCCAACCCGGGAATGCCGGTCGTAAAAGCAATGATATCTCCCGTTTGAATCAGAGCGATTTTCTCGACAATCGAAGCCTTAGGAATGTAATAATAAGTACGGGCATTGATATTCGATTCTGTTTCGGCGATTTCCTGCACGAACAACGGATTATTTACGAGTTGCGGGTATTTGTCCGGATGGCTTGACATAAACCCTGTTTTGACCGGATATTCTACCCCGCCGATCGATTGTGTAACATCCTTGACAATTCCTTTCAGTTGATTGTCGTAAATCCAATCGGAAAAATAATGCAGGCGGGAGGGATATCCGGTTATATTTCCCGACCGATACCTTATTTCCTGCAATTTTCGGGTGTAAATTTCAAAATTATCGGTTATCGGCCGGCAACTGTCAAATGAAGGATCCCCAAGCATCCGGGAAAGAGCCAGACATGTCTCGACCAACGTGGTACAGTCAAATTTCGTCAAATCGACAACCAATTTTTCGGAAGTTGTATGATCCAACGTCCCGCCGACATACGGTTTTCCGGAAAAATATTTTCCGGTTTCGACAACGAGTTCTCCCACCGGTTTGTCTTTCTTATCGCCGAAAGCCGACACATAATCCGAAAAAACACGAAGATCATTTTCGCTATAAACGACATCACTTTGGCCGAAGCAGATCAATGACGAAGTACATATCACAACCGTCGATAAGTATATGTATTTAAAACAAACGGACATATCCATCGGAGTATTCCGTTCCGGAAATAACCGGAACGGCGTCAACCCTATCTGATTTTATCAATACTGTTTTTCCAAAATCCAGATGTCGTCAAAACGAGGAGCATACTTCGCTTTCACCTCATCGCGTTTGGCAACGGCCGAAGCCTTATCGTCATAACTTGCAATAATCACCCGGTACATATTATTTTCATTTTGAGCCAAAATAACGTCGTAACCGTGTTTTACCATTTCTTCTTTTGCAGCGGAGGCATTTGTTTTATTCATAAAACTGTAAATCACCACGCTATACCTTTTCAACTGATCGGCATCACTTTGATTAACAGGGGTAATTTTTTCCGTTTTGGTTGTCACGTTTTGAGTGGCGGGAGCTGTAGAAGCAGGCGGATTATAAACCACGACATCCTGATTGTCGTTCCGGGAAGTTGAAGAAACTTCTTTCGTTTTTGCTTTTTCATAAGCTGCCCGGTAAGCGCTTTCTTTAGAAGATTTACAAGACCCCGCCAATACCGTGATGCCTAAAACAATACCTATTATTAAAATGCTATTTTTCATCTTCATCAAGTTTTTATAAATTAGAATGCAAAAATATAAAATTAAAATCACACAGCATCTTTTATATAAAATTAAAATTTGCGGAGTGAATAAACTCCGTCTCCGGCCCGTAATTCCAACCAGTTTCCGGTAAGTTCCCCGATATAAAAATGCTTTTCCTTAAACCCGATTTTCAAAGAATCGGATTCGCCGAACTCTCCCCGATAAATATCAAAATCATCCATCACTATAAATAAACTGTCGCCCACTAAATAATATCTTCCCGGATATCTGTAGGTAGAATCGACTCTTTCCAGATGCGTGTACTGAAAAACATTTTTTTGAAAACTGTAAAATACACTGTCTTGGTTAACGGAAGTGCCGTCCGACCAATAAATGGTTTTCAGCTGCCATAATCCTTTCAGCTTAATCTGGGTTTCATTGCATGAAACCATCAGACCCAGCAAAAGCATCAAAACGGGAAATAAAACTGTTTTCTTCATGAAGTTCAAAATTATAAAGCATGTACAAAAAATCGTAAGGAAGGTACAAAAGTACAGGATAAATCATAATCCGGCACACTTCGGTTTAATTTTTGTATTTATCCGAGTCGGCCGATCCAATTAAAACAAGCCGGAAACAGATCGGACAAATGATCGGGAGATGTTTCGAAAATACCGAAAACAGAAGATCCGGAACCCGACATGGAAGCATAAACGGCTCCGGCCTCATATAACCCGGTTTTAATATCATTGATCAAAGGATACTTGTCAAAAACCGAAGGTTCAAAATCATTGAACATCTCATTCTTCCATGTTCCGACCGGTTGCCGGATGATTTCTTTCAATGATTTGGCCGGAACGGAAGGCTTAATCATCGAATAGGCTTCGGGAGTGGATACAAAAATATCCGGCTTGATCAACGCCAAAAAATAATTTTTCAATGAACACTCCACCGGTTCGAAGACATTCCCTATACCGGATGCGAAAACCGGCCGGTTCCGGATAAAAAAAGCACAATCGGCGCCCAATTCCGAAGCAATTTCTTCCAACCGTTCCTCCGGATATCCGACATCAAACAATTCGTTCAACTTATTCAAGACAAACGCCGCGTCGGAAGAACCGCCGCCTAATCCCGCCCCGAAAGGAATATGTTTATGCAAAAACAGGTCGACACCGGGCAGATGATGATATTTATTCAACAAATGATACGCTTTTACGGCAAGATTATTTCCGGCATCTCCGCCGACATCAAGTCCGGAAGGGGCGAATGTTATTCCTTCTCCGTCGGAAGGTACGATTTCCAACGCATCACACAATCCGATCGGATAAAAAACGGTTTCAATATTATGATATCCGTCAGGTCGTTTGCGGATGACATTTAATCCTAAATTTATTTTGGCATTGGGAAAACAGATCATGTTTAAATAGGTATTGGTTAATAATACGAACCGATGTATCCCGCTTTCAATATTTTATCGAACAGTTATGGCAAGAAGCGGTCAACAACAGGACGCGAATAACATTGAAGGCAAAAATAAACAATTCGAAGAAGTTACAAACAACTTCGGTTGAAAATATTTTCTTTTTAATCATCCGATTTTGATTACTTTTGGAACCCGTTTCAGCGGATTACTTTTTAACATTGACCGCATGGAAAGCCGGACAGATTTCCATATCTTTGTTTTCAGGGTTAAAACAGCAGTAAATCGTAAATTGTAAAATTGTAAAATCATTATGGCCAAAACAACCAAAAATACTCAGCCCCTTCTTCCGGAATTCGGGAAAATGCCGCCGCAAGCGAGAGAATTGGAGGAGGCTGTACTCGGAGCATTGATGCTGGAAAAAGATGCCTATTACATCATCAACGACATTCTGAAACCCGAATGTTTTTACGAAAAAGTGCATCAACTCATTTATTCGGCAATAGTGGGATTAGCGCTTCGTCAAGAACCGATTGATATGCTTACCGTTACAGAACAATTGCGAAGAACGGGCGATTTGGAAACTGTCGGCGGACCGTTTTACATTGCCCAACTCACCGGCAAAGTAGCTTCTGCGGCTCACATCGAATATCATGCCCGCATCATTGCCCAAAAATATTTGGCCCGGGAACTGATTTCGTTTTCATCGGAAGTGCAAACCAAAGCATTCGATGAAACCAATGATGTCGATGATTTGATGCAGGAAGCGGAAGGAAAACTTTTCGAGATTTCCCAACGAAACCTGAAGAAAGACGTCATACAAATCAATCCCGTCATTACCGAGGCTTTGGAGCTGATCGGAATTGCGGCAAGCCGTCCCGAAGGATTGAGCGGACTGGAAACCGGATTCTACGGGTTGGACAAAATTACATCGGGCTGGCAAAAATCCGACCTGGTGATTATCGCGGCACGCCCGGCAATGGGAAAAACAGCGTTTGTACTTTCCATGGCAAAAAATATGGCCGTCAATTACAGCCATCCGGTCGCCGTGTTTTCGCTTGAAATGTCGAATGTACAGTTGGTCAACCGTTTGATCGTAAATGTCACCGAAATCGAAGGAAAAAAAATCAAAGACGGAAACCTCGAGCCGCACGAATGGGAACAATTGAACTATAAAATCAAGGAATTGTACGATGCCCCGATTTACATTGACGACACCCCCAGCCTTTCGGTATTCGAACTCCGTACCAAAGCCCGCCGGTTGGTTCGCGAACACGGCGTAAAAATCATCATCATCGACTATCTGCAACTGATGAATGCCAGCGGAATGGGATTCGGAAGCCGCGAACAGGAGGTCAGTATGATTTCCCGCTCATTGAAAGGACTGGCCAAAGAATTGAACATCCCGATCATTGCCCTTTCCCAGCTGAACCGTGGCGTGGAAGCACGGCAGGGAAACGAAGGGAAACGTCCGCAACTGTCGGATTTGCGGGAATCGGGCGCCATCGAACAGGATGCGGATATGGTATGTTTTATCCATCGCCCGGAATATTATAAAATATATGAAGACGCCAACGGAGAATCGTTGATGGGAATAGCCGAAATCATCATCGCCAAGCACCGTAACGGCGCCGTGGGAGATGTCCGGTTAAGATTCAGGAGCGAATATGCCCGCTTCCAGAACATTGATGACGAACAACCGCCGATCCCCACACCGGACGGAGATCTGGTCGGGTCCCGCATGAATTACAGCAACGGATTCGCCCCGCCCGACCCCAATCCTTACGGCGCCCCGCCGCCATTGCCCGGCAGTGATTTTTTGTCAGGCAATAACTCTACCGTGCCTTTTTAATTGATTGTAAATTAACAAATTGAAAATAAATATGTCAGACGATAAAAAGATTATTTTTTCGATGGTGGGCGTAAGCAAAACGTTTCCGCCGCACAAACAAGTATTGAAAGATATTTACCTTTCGTTTTTCTACGGAGCGAAGATCGGCATCATCGGATTAAACGGTTCCGGAAAATCTACGTTGTTGAAAATCATTGCCGGAGTGGAAAAATCGTATCAGGGGGAAGTTGTTTTTTCACCGGGATATTCCGTCGGTTATCTGGAACAAGATCCGCAACCGGACGAAAACAAAACGGTCAAAGAAGTGGTGCAGGAAGGTGTGCAAGAAATCATCGACATTCTGAAAGAATACGAAGAAGTGAACCTGAAATTCGGAGATCCCGAAATTTTGGAAGATCCGGATAAAATGGACGCACTGATCAATCGCCAGACCCGATTGCACGACAAAATCGACGCGACCGATGCCTGGAATCTGGATAATAAATTGGAACGGGCGATGGATGCTTTGCGTTGTCCGCCCGAAGATCAATTGATAAAACATCTTTCCGGAGGCGAACGCCGCCGCGTGGCACTTTGCCGCTTATTGCTCCAACAACCGGATATTTTGTTGCTCGATGAACCGACCAATCATTTGGACGCCGAATCTATCGACTGGTTGGAACAACATTTGAATCAATATCCGGGAACGGTGATTGCCATCACACACGACCGTTACTTTCTCGACCATGTTGCCGGCTGGATTCTCGAACTCGACCGGGGCGAAGGCATTCCTTGGAAAGGAAATTATACTTCCTGGTTGGAACAAAAAACCATGCGAATGGAGCAGGAAGAAAAGCAGGCAAGCAAGCGTCGCAAAACATTGGAACGGGAATTGGAATGGGTGCGCATGGCCCCGAAAGCACGTCAGAGCAAAGGGAAAGCCCGTTTGAACTCGTATGATAAATTATTGAACGAAGATCAAAGAGAACGGGAAGAAAAACTGGAAATTTTTATTCCGAACGGCCCTCGTTTGGGCAATAAAGTGATTGAAGCCGTCAAGGTATCTAAAGCATACGGCGATAAAATCCTTTTCGACAACCTTAATTTTATGCTTCCGCCCAATGGAATTGTCGGTATTATCGGCCCGAACGGAGCGGGAAAAACCACGCTTTTCCGATTGATCATGGGATTGGAAAAGGTGGACAAAGGAACTTTTGAAATCGGGGAAACCGTGAAAATCGGATATGTCGATCAAGCTCACACGTCCATCGATCTGCAGAAAACGGTGTATCAGGTTGTTTCGGGAGGGTCAGAATTTATTCGTGTCGGCGGGCGCGAAATCAATGCACGGGCGTATCTGTCCCGATTTAATTTCACGGGAGCTGATCAAGAAAAACTGTGCGGCATACTTTCCGGCGGTGAACGAAACCGTCTGCATCTGGCCCTGACCTTGAAAGAAGAAGCCAACGTCCTGCTTCTCGATGAACCGACCAACGACATCGACGTCAATACGCTTCGAGCATTGGAAGAAGGATTGGAAAATTTTGCCGGTTGTGCCGTGGTGATTTCGCACGATCGCTGGTTTCTGGACCGTATTTGTACGCATATTCTGGCTTTTGAAGGAAACTCGGACGTTTTTTTCTTCGAAGGCGGTTATACCGAATATGAGGAAAACAAGAAAAAACGGCTGGGAAATGTGGAACCGAAAAGGGTGAGGTATAAAAAGTTGATGGCAGATTGAGGTCGTGAATATTACGTTTTGTATCCACAATCGTTACCTTTAAATTCGATAAATACCCGGCAAAATTTAATTTATACTATTTTAAACGCGAAGATGCAAAGACACAAAGTCACAAAGATTTTAAACTTCGCACCTTTCCGTCTTTGCGACTTGGCGTTTAAAATATAAATTATTTTTTGCAACATGCTTAGAAGGTAATTAACAAATATTGCCGATCAGCTTATTGTTCTTGTTTTCTATTGCCTCGAACAATTCTTGTTGAAAATCATCAAATTCATTTTTTCCTTTGGTATATTTTATTTTCCCGGCTTCAAGGTAATGGATATAATCACAAAGATTGGTTAATGTTTCGATAATGTGGGAAGTAATAATAATTGTTTTGCCTTGTTCTTTCAATCGCAGAAGAATGGTGCGAATCATCCGGCAGGCCTCAATATCCAATCCGTTAAAAGGTTCGTCAAAAATCATGATCGGTTTGTTTTGTTTCAAAATGCCCATCAAAGCAAGTTTCTTTTTCATTCCGGTAGAATATTCCGAAATGATCTGATTCAGAGGCAATGAAAACAATTCATTCCATTGATTTACATCAAATTTTTTATTCTTGAAAAGACTTAAATATTCTTCGCCCGTGATACCTGTATAAAAAAAGTTTTCTGTTGTCAAATAAGAAATTTCTTTTTTAGACAACTTTTGTCCATTATACAAAATTTCTCCTGAAAGCGGCTTTTTCAACCCGAAAACAGTGTTCAGCAAGGTTGTTTTTCCGGCACCGTTCAACCCGACAATGCCATGGATTTCCTTGTCGGATAACGATAAGGAAAGATTATCAATGATTTTTATGTCATAGGATACACAAATATTGTTAATCGTAATCATTCAGATAAATATTTAATCGTTGCTTTGCTTTAAAATAAAAATAAATAGAAAGCCCCCAAATTACAGGAATAAATATCGGTACAATCAGTCCGAAAAGCAACCCGATCATGCTGTATGCTCCTGATATTCTACTGTTCGGAACATAAAGCGCATATTTTAACAAGATGATATAAATATGCAGGGAAATCACGACAACATACTCTATACCAATAATATACCAATATTGATAATGGAAAATCAGAAACATAAAAATCAAAGGTAAAATCATTGTCGAAAAAAGAAGCGTTTGCATTTTTATTTTTTGCCATAAAAATCGCTTTATCCCTAATTCATAAGCCATGATGAATTGATACGGTTCCGTTTCTCCGTAAAATTCCAACATCAATATTCCTAAAAAAAACACCACGACCGGCACGACTGCAATAAGAAAAGATCCGGCAATCCCCGAAATCCACAGAATCATTATCGGCAAAAACATTTTCCTGATGCCGGCTTTCCATTCAAAACAAACATTCGGAATCCGATCTTGAATTTTTGTGTTTCTCGTTTTACCGGTGAAATCAACTTCAAGAAAGCAAACGGCAAAACAGCACAATAACAAAATAACCGCGTCAATCCATTGAAAATGCCATAATAAACAAAAGAAAATAATTGCCGTGATCAATAAACAGTCCATCAAATAAAATAACCGGTAGTGTCGAAAATGAGTTTTAAGGAAAATTTTATCCGGATGTTTTATCTGTATCATACCCAAAATAAAAATCGTTGCCATCGTAAGATAAGACGGGTGATTCGCACTCAAAGAAAAAACGCCGGCAACCAAAAATGCCACAAAAATCAAAAATAACGACAACCGAAAAAAACCGATACCGAAAATCGTTCGGAAAACTTGTTTTAATCGGAGTTTTATGAAAGGATAAAGCATTCTTAATCTTTATTTTCGTCATCAATAATTTCGGAATCCACCAGCTTGACCGGCTTCGATTTCTTTCTCACTTTCATGTTCAAAAATTCAACTAACAGGGAGAAAGCGATAGCGAAATAAATATACCCTTTGGGTATTTCGCCCACCACTGTTCCCCAAACGGAAAGATGCGATAAATGTGCGGATTCGACAATCAGCATAACTCCGATCAATATAAGGAAAGAGAGTCCTAACATCTGAATAGTAGGATGCCTGTTGACAAATCTGCTGACAGGCCCCGAGAATAACAGCATGACAAATACAGCCAAAACAACGGCGGTCACCATAACAGCCATTGCTCCGGCATATCCAAACTCATTAAAGCTCACCAATCCGACAGCCGTAAGCACACTATCAAAAGAAAAAACAATATCAAGTGCTGCAATCTGTATGATTACTCCGACTAAAGCGGTTTTTGACCCGGTTTTAACAGAATCACTTACACCTTCCAGCTTATGGTGAATTTCCGTCACACTCTTGTACAAGAGAAAAAGACCTCCGATAAAAATAACAATGCTTTGTCCGGACACAGCAATATCAAACCATTCTGTATCAAAACTGATAATCGGCCGGGTAAACTTCATTAACCATGATATGCTGAACAGCAATGCAATACGGAATAACATCGCTAACAGCAACCCCATGGTACGAGCCTTCGGCTGCTCTCTTGCAGGTAACTTGGCGGACAGGATAGACAAAAATACGATATTGTCTATCCCGAGCACAATTTCCAGAAAAGATAAAGTAATCAGTGCAATCCATGCACTCGGCAAAAGAAATATTTCTAAAATTCCCATTATAATTTTTCAGATGATTTTTTTAAATAAAAAAGTTGCAGGGTTTTATCGGGCAAAACTACATCTTCCGGTTTGTTTTTCCTAATGGTTTTGGATTTATTTTACTGAAAATAAATGCTTTGAGCATTAAAAGTTAAGAGTTATGAATTAAGAGTTAAGAGTTGGATGGTGGAATGGGATGATTGAGCAAATCCATGGAATCCGGAACATGTAGAGACGTGGTATGCCGCGTCTCTATGGTGATGATAAACATGGTAAGCGGCGGTGAAGTCACACAGAGACGACACTTTGTTCGCATCCGCATTGTGCAGTCTCTGCGTGACTTGTCTATTCGTTTACTTCGCACACCGTTTATCGCCACTCACCCGAGAGGCAAATTCTTGTATTTTTTAAGATTAAGTATGATGGAAAAAATAGTTTATATTTTAAACGCCAAGTCGCAAAGGCAAAAAGACGCGAAGTTTAAAATCTTTGCGGCTTTGTGTCTTTGCATCTTCGCGTTTAAAATAATTTAAATTAAATTTTGCCGGATACTTACTTCCCGAAATAATGCCCGGTTTACCGGAATGCGCCGGAATTGCTCCTTTGCGGTGGACACACCGACAAGAATGCATGGTATTTACTTTCCTGATTGACAGGACAAAGCGACAGATAACCCGATGTAATCCTGTTGTTTTCAAAAACGGGAGGTCGGGAATTTTGCATTTCCCGATGTTTGGAATAAATACTTCCAGGTTGCTTATCAAAAGTAATTTGAAAAAACCCTCTGCACCCTTTCGTTACACTATTTTCATACAATTTGACCGCCAAATACCCCATATTTTTCCGGAGATTTATTTCGACACAAGGATGAAGACAATACCGGTCATTTTCTTTATAAATCATCATATCGACGCCGATGTTTCCTTTGTAGCGGTAAGATACCTTGTGCGTCAAAAAATCGATCAGTTGATATTTGACGATTTCCAACCGCGATACATCAATAAACCGCAAAAAAAACAATTCGATTTCCTCTTGCGAAAGAATCCGGCTGCCTTCATAAGCCCCTTTTTCATTCGTCTTGAACAAAGAGAACCCCACAAAATCAACTTTTCCCCCGCCATCTGAGATAAACTGAGCCGAAAAATCCGCATGTTTGTCCAAAACCCTTTCCACGGAAACCTCTTTCTGTTTATTCAACATGCCCGACAAAATTTGAGCCGCCGATCGGGAAAGAGATCCCGAAGGAATCCACAACAAGCCTCTTCCGGAAGAAGAATACGGCGATTTTATCACGCATGGCATTTGTTCCTTCCGGATAAATTGTTCAATTCGTTCCCGATCGGAAAAGAAATGCGGAAGAATATGCGGTGATATTCTGGGAACCGATTCGATCAGGAAATTCAGACATTCAGCCGCCGTTCGCCGGCCGGAAAGTTCGATATACCCGTCGGGAATTTCAAGCCCCGAAAAATTCAATCCGTATTTTTGCCCGAGTTGCCGGAAAAAATTAACGCTATGCGGAGAAATACCCCAAAAAGAAATTTCCCGAACGGACAAATCTTGCCTGAAATATTCCAAATCATATTCGGTTACGGCTTTCGGAAGGATAAACGGATGCAACGATCGGACAAAATCATCGGGCAAATTTTCCGGAACCAGCACAAAATCGCCCGAAGCCGCATACCAAGCCGGAAGAAACGCCAAATCCGACTGCATTTTGCGCTGACCGGCTCCCGGCGTATAATACGGAGAAGCATTCAACACCGCCGTTTCATGTCCCGGATTAAAATAATGAAGCATGTCAAATCAGAATCGGTATATAACATCAAAAAAAGATACACGAACCGGGTTGGTCATTCGAAAAATTAATTGGAAATCGTTAAAATCGTTCCCGATTGATTCACCGGATAAGACTGCAACCGTCTTTTTTGTGCCGCAGCCGGACCCGATTCTGGATTTCCGTTTCCATACCAAAGATTAAAGGTCGAACCGCATCGATTACACTTCACAATCCCTTTCTCGTCAGGCATGGAAATCAAATACATTCTGCTTGTTTCGACCGGACAAGCCAAATCGAAAGCAGAATAAGCATCGGCATCGTTGATATTATGATAAACCAAAACCCCGCCGAGCCCGATTTCTTCATTTTCTTTTTTATTATCGTATCCTTTTCTATAATATCCGCCGATACCCGTTAAATTAACGCCTAAATCCACATTCAAATTTAAATGAAAATTAACCCGTTGATAAGGAAAATAAGAGGTGTCATTTTCACAGGCCGTAAATAAAAAACAGAATAAAATGGCGGAAACAACCTTTTTCATAGAAATTCAGCATTAAACATTCAACTTTTCGGTAAAGATAACACGAATTTTACGGTTTAATGCTGTTCCCGGTAAAATTTCGGACGGAAAATTCAGACCATCATCAGGAATTCAAAACTTACCCGCCCCAACTTTCCCTGTCCAGATTCCGGTAGTTGATGGCTTCGGCGATATGCTGCGAAAAAACCCGTTCGCTGCCATCCAGATCGGCAACAGTGCGGGAAACTTTCAAAATCCTGTCGTAAGCCCGGGCCGACAAGTTCAATCGGTTCATGGCATTTTTGAGCAATTGTAGCCCTTCCGCATCCGGTTGTGCATATTTTTGCAACATCCGACTCGACATTTGAGCGTTGCAATACACTTCGGGGATATTTTCAAACCGGTTGTCCTGAATATTTCTTGCTTTCATCACACGTTCTTTCACGGCGCTGCTCGGTTCGGAAACACGAGCGTCCGATATTTTGTCGAACGGAACGGGAACGATTTCGATTTGGATGTCAATCCGGTCGAGCAGCGGTCCCGATATTCTGTTTAAATATTTTTGCACGGCTCCCGACGGACATACGCACATTTTTTCGGGATGATTGTAAAATCCGCACGGACACGGATTCATCGAAGCGATCAACATAAAACTTGCCGGATATTCCGTCGAAAACCGGGCGCGGGAAATGCAAATCCGCCTGTCTTCGAGCGGTTGCCGCATCACTTCCAAAACACTGCGGGTAAATTCGGGCAATTCATCCAAAAACAATACTCCGTTGTGCGCCAATGATATTTCACCCGGTTGCGGAAAAGTTCCTCCTCCCACCATCGCCGCATCGGAAATGGTATGATGCGGCGAACGGAAAGGACGTGTCGAAATCAGCGAAATTCCTTTATCCACTTTTCCCGCCACAGAATGAATTTTCGTCGTCTCCAACGCTTCATGAAGCGTCAACGGAGGCAGAATGGACGGCAATCGCTTGGCCAGCATCGACTTCCCCGCGCCGGGCGGACCGATCATGATTAAATTATGCCCTCCCGCCGCAGCGACTTCCAATGCCCGTTTTACATTTTCCTGACCTTTGACATCCATAAAATCAAGATCAAAAAAACGTTGATTTTCGAAAAACTCTTTCCGGGTATCGACAATGGTCGGCTCAAGTATCCGTTCATTGTTGAAAAATCCGATCACTTCTTTGATGCCTTCAACCCCGTAAACCTCCAGATTATTGACTACGGCGGCTTCCCGTGCGTTTTCTTTCGGAATGACGATTCCTTTGAAGCCTTCTTCGCGTGCTTTGATCGCAATCGGCAAAATACCTCGCACCGGTTGTAATTTGCCGTCCAGAGACAATTCCCCCATCAATAGGTAATTTTGCAACTTTTCACCGGAAATCGTCCCGGCCGCCGCCAAAATTCCGATCGCCAAAGGCAGATCATACGCCGAGCCTTCTTTCCGTATATCCGCCGGCGCCATATTGACCACAATCTGCTTGCGGGGAAACGAATAACCGTTCACCTGCAATGCCGAAACAATGCGTTCATGACCTTCCTTCACCGCATTATCGGGGAGTCCCACCAAAAAGAATTTAATCCCTTTATTGCAATTCACTTCAATCGTCACCCGTGTCGCATTAATTCCTTGTAATGCCGCTGCGTATGCTTTTACCAACATGTTCCGTTCGATCTGATTTCGAAAAAGAGACGGCGAATTTAACCGGTTTTAAAAAATAACCTTAAACCCGGTAATTAAATAAAATATTCGATAAAGAATTTAAATCGCTATAAATAAGCTGTTTAATTAAAACAATAAATGATTTGATCTGAATCTGAAGTTAAAAAAACGACCGGTCAGGTTTAAATTTTTAAAGGTATTGTTAATCTTATATAGATTTAAAATAAAAACCTTATCTTCTAAAATCCCCCTTAGTAGCTTAGCAGTCGATACAATGCAACCGATCTCACCCTTATTTAATGCGAATCACGGGTTGAGATTAGGGGTTACTGTCCCGTCAGGGACAAAATGTTGGTAGAAATATTAAGAAAACCCGCTATTTTGTGCCGTTAGGTACAAAATATGATTTATTTTTGTTCTTTTCTCTTTATATTGCGTACCTGACGGCACGCTTGGTTGGTGCCGGCAACATTTTTCTACCGATATTTAGTGCCTGACGGTACATTTCAACACGTAATTTGTACAAAATATCGAATTTCAACCCGTAATTCGTATTACTAAGGGAACTGCAAAAATAAGGGTTGTCTATACCTGTTTAACACTGCTTTTTTAAAATAATGGCAACACTCACGATATATCCATACAGCCTGTTTTCCCGACTACATTATTTTACTATTTTTGCATCCGCAGAATAACGAATGAAAGATCAACGGGAAAAAATATTAATCCGTACATCGTGGATCAGCGTTATCGGAAACGCGATTTTGTCGATGTCGAAAATAACGGTCGGATTAATTTCCGGAAGTTTCGCTGTATTAACCGACGGCATCGATTCTGCCACGGATGTGGTCATCTCGTTGATCACCCTTTTTACGGCACGGATCGTCAGCCGCCCTCCCAGCGCAAAATACGTCTTCGGATACGAAAAAGCCGATGATATTGCAACGAAAGTGCTCTCCTTCATCATTTTCTTTGCGGGAATCCAAATGCTTATTTCCACCTGTAAAAACATTTTTGTCTCCACCCCTCGTGAACTGCCTTCCGTCATCGCTATTTACGTCACTGTTTTCTCTATCGTCGGCAAACTGTTGCTGGCCTATTATCAATTCCGGCAAGGGAAAAAATCCGAAAGTTCCATGTTGACGGCCAATGCCAAAAATATGCGGAACGATGTGTTGATTTCAAGCGGCGTACTGCTCGGATTGTTTTTTACTTTTTATCTGAATATGCCCATATTAGATTCGATTACAGGATTAGTCATCAGTTTATACATCATCAAGTCATCTGTCGACATCTTTATCGAATCGAATGTATCGCTGATGGACGGGGTAAAAGATCCTTCCGTTTACAAAAAAATATTCGAAGCGGTGGAAAAAATCGAAGGCGCAAGCAATCCGCATCGGGTGAGATCCCGTCAAATCAGAAACATGTACATGATCTCCTTGGATATTGAAGTCGACGGAACCCTTTCGCTGACAGAAGCTCATGATATTGCCCATGCCGTGGAGAAAAGCATTCGGGATTCCGTCGAAAAGATTTACGACATCATCGTACACGTAGAACCGAAAGGGTTGAAACATTCCAATGAAAAATTCGGATTGAACAAAGACATGATCCGTACCTGACAACTCACATTCACACAAGAAAATATCCTTCTCTTTTGCCCCGCTCTTATTTATAATCGCTTTAAATTATAATAATTATTATATCATAATAATTATCATTTGAGAAAAATGATTACCTTTGTATTCAAATTCAAATCGTTCTTACAGCTATGAATTTAGCATCTCCTCTTCCGTTAAATGATATACGGCAGATTTTTTCATCCAACGGCATAAAAATAACACCGCAACGCATTGCAGTATATCAGGCGTTGATGCGGTTGAAGCATCCCGGAGTGGAAGAAGTGGTGGAAGAAGTTCATAAAACTTTCCTCACGATTACAGTTTCCACAGTGTACAATGTGTTGGAATTTCTGTGCGAAAAGAATATCATCGCCAAAGTACGGACCAGTTCGGGCAGGATGCGATATGAAAATCACTGTCAACCGCATCATCACATCTATGACGAAGAAAAGGATGTGTTAACCGATTATTACGATGAAGAGTTGAATGCATTGTTAAAGGATTATTTTGATAAAAAACAAATTCCCGGATGGGAAATATCTGATTGTCAGTTGTATATTTCGGGAAAATATCTTCGAAAATAAATCTGTCAAAAATAAACTCAATTTATTAATTTAAAATTAAAAACGTAAAATTATGAGCATTAAAGGAACACGCACCGAGCAAAATCTGTTGAAAGCATTTGCCGGTGAATCTCAAGCCAGAAGTCGTTATACTTTCTTTGCAAGTGTGGCGAAAAAAGAAGGGTTCGAACAAATCGCAGCCATTTTCCTTGAAACGGCTGAACAAGAAAAAGAACATGCAAAACGCTTTTTCAGCTATTTGGAAGGTGGAATGGTTGAAATCACGGCTTCTTATCCGGCCGGTAAAATCGGAACGACTGCCGAAAATTTGACGGCTGCCGCTGAAGGCGAACACGAAGAATGGAGCATCTTATATCCCGAATTTGCGCAAGTTGCCGAAGACGAAGGATTCAAAGCTGTGGCCGCCACCTTCAAAGCTGTCGCCAGGGTAGAAGACGAACACGAAAAACGTTACCTGAAATTCTTGAAAAACGTTACCGAAAACAAAGTTTTCGAAAAAGACGAAGAAATCGAATGGCAATGCCGTAACTGCGGTTATGTGCACAAAGGCAAAAAAGCGTTGCAAAATTGCCCCGCCTGTCAACATCCGCAAGCCTATTTCGAAGAAAAGAAAACAAATTATTGATTTATTTTAAGAAAACAGGTAAAAAGTGAAAGGAATCAAAAAAAATTCCGGAACTTTTTACCTGTTATTTTTTTGCTTAATACGCAAACAACGGATATTCTTTCATGGCCGCATTGACTTTCCCGCGTACCGATTTGATGACGGATTCGTTTTCCGGATCGGATAAAACAGTATCGATCATCTCAACGATTTGCCCCATAAACGATTCTTTGACGCCGCGAGTGGTAATGGCGGGAGTACCGACACGGATACCGGAAGTGAGGAACGGCGAACGGGTATCAAACGGCACCATGTTTTTATTTACCGTAATATCTGCCGACACCAGCGCTTTTTCGGCAACTTTCCCGGTCAGTTCCGGAAATTTCGTGCGCAAGTCAATCAACATACAGTGATTGTCTGTTCCGTTCGAAACCACTTTATAACCGGTATCCATCAGTGCTTTTGCCATAACTGCGGCATTCTTTTTCACCTGTTTTTGATATTCTTTGTATTCCGGTTGCAACGCTTCTTCAAAAGACACGGCCTTGGCAGCGATCACCTGTTCGAGCGGCCCGCCTTGGATTCCCGGAAATACCGCAGAATCCAACAAAGCCGACATTTTTTTGATTTCCCCTTTGGGTGTCGTTTTCCCCCACGGATTGTCGAAATCTTTTCCCAGCAAAATAATACCGCCGCGCGGCCCTCTCAATGTTTTATGAGTCGTAGACGTTACGATATGGGCATATTTTAACGGATTTTCGAGCAATCCCGCTGCAATCAATCCGGCCGGATGCGCCATGTCAATCATCAGTAACGCACCGATTTTATCGGCAACGGCACGCATACGGGCATAATCCCACTCTCTCGAATAAGCCGAAGCGCCCCCGACAATCAATTTCGGACGCTCGCGCAACGCCACTCCTTCCATCATGTCATAATCGACATATTCGGTATCTTTCCGAACGCTGTATTCCAACGGCCGGTACAAAATACCCGAACTGTTTACGGGCGAACCGTGCGACAAGTGACCGCCATGAGAAAGATTCAATCCGAGAAATTTGTCGCCCGGATTCAACACCGCCAGAAACACGGCTGCATTAGCCTGTGCTCCGGAATGCGGCTGCACGTTGGCCCATTCGGCACCGAACAAATTTTTCAAGCGGTCGATTGCCAATTGTTCGCTTTCGTCAATGACTTCACATCCTCCGTAATACCTTTTCCCGGGATACCCTTCCGCATATTTATTGGTTAAGCAGGAGCCCATGGCCTGCATGACTTGTTCACTGACGAAATTTTCCGAAGCGATCAACTCGATTCCTTTCAATTGACGCTGCTGTTCCCGTTGAATGATGTCAAAAATTACTTGATCCCGTTTCATACGTTGTTGTTATTTGCTTCCGGCATTCGGATGCGGCTTATATGCCTCATGATCTTTGCCTTCGGCGTTATCAGGTTATTAATTTGTCGATGTTTGTTTTCGTTCCGGAAAATGTAAAAACTTCCGGATCATCGATTAATCCGTATTCTTTCCATCCGAACCGGCCGTAACGTAAAAGAAATGCAAAATTACATTTTTTTGACTTACAGGTTGTCCTTCTGGCAGATTATTTTCTCTTAATGACTTACAGAAAATAAAAACCCTGTTCCCTCAAAAAAATCTGTGAAATCCGTGAATTGAAAATCGACGGAGTCAAATCTGTGCGAATAATCCCTTATTTCGGCGTATCCCGCCTGCCTCATTTCGCACACCGTTTTCCCCCTTTCGCCCGAAAGTCATTTTTCCCTGTTTTTTAAAATTAACTAAAAATATCCTTACATTTAATAACAGACTTCGTAAAAAACAACAACTCAAAACCGTTTTTCCTGCATCTTCCGCTATTACTACGATATACCTTTATACTTCTGTAACCACGACTATTACGTGTTTTTATAAACTCTGCAAGAGTCACATAAAACCGAAAAAACGTTTTCTTTCACACAAATATCACATTCTCAGTATCTTTAACATAAATTGTTTTTTTTTTTTTTTTGTTACATTTTATTAACTTACCTTCGTGCCCGAATATCAACGCTCCGATTTTGAAGAGAAAAGGTATTCACACTCACATTTGATTCATTCATTTTGATGCCCTGCACCGGAATATTTGATTTTGCAGTTTTTTGTCGTGAGGACAAAGA
>JGI24699J35502_11134069_pt1 | contig 28139 bp, 23 predicted proteins | sample TergutMp193P4_FD_35502 | JGI IMG/M metagenome (IMG submission 35502)
GCCGATGGTACTGCATGTTGTGGGAGAGTAGGTAGCTGCCGATTTTTATAAAGAAAGGGTTAAACTGAAAAGTTTAGCCCTTTTTTGTTTTAACAACCCATATCTTTTTTCACAGGATCATTCTACTTTTATCTGCATATAAAATTATTAAGTAATATTTTAAAATAAAAAAACGTGTAACCCAAACAAAAAAGATTACACGTTTTATAGAGATTATATTTAACTTATTCTTCTTTCTTCTTCTTTCTAAACAATTTAGAAATCACTGTTCCAACAAAACCTATTAAGATACCTATAAGCACCCCGCCTACAAAATCCACGACACGTGTATCGGAATGAGCGTATGTTAATACCACATATAAAATGCCAGCTATTACAAAAGCGCCTATTGTTATCTTGTTAAACATCTCGTTAATTTATTTTATTAAATCAACGCGTCCTTTAACTTCAGTCAATACTGCACGCGCAATTGTCGGCGACACTTCATCATAGTGAGAAAACGACATTGTGCTGGTGGCTCGTCCAGAAGTTATTGTACGCAAAGCGGTTACATAACCGAACATTTCGGAGAGTGGAGCTTTCGCTTTCACAATTCGTGCACCGGTACGGCTGGAGTCCATTCCTTCTATTTGACCGCGACGTTTATTCAAGTCGCCGATGACATCGCCCATACTTTCTTCTGGCGTAATCACTTCAATACGCATGATCGGTTCTTTCAAAACTGGATCAGCTTTTTCGCAAGCATTTCTGAAAGCCTGAATTGCACATATTTCGAACGATAATTGGTCGGAATCCACAGGGTGAAACGAGCCGTCGAGAACAGTCACTTTTAGTTTGTCCAAAGAATAACCGGCTAAAACACCATTTTTCATAGCTCGTTGGAATCCTTTTTGTATGGAAGGTATATATTCTTTCGGAATGTTACCGCCTTTCACTTCATCTATAAATTGCAAATCGCCTTCGAAATCGGCATCTCCCGGTTCGACACGAACAATTATATCGGCAAATTTACCACGACCACCGGTTTGTTTCTTATAGACTTCACGCAACTCTACCGCTTTAGTGATAGCTTCTTTATAAGATACTTGCGGGCGACCTTGATTACATTCGACTTTAAATTCACGTTTCAAACGGTCGACGATGATTTCCAAGTGTAATTCACCCATTCCGGAAATGATGGTTTGACCTGTTTCCTCATCGGTTTTAACGGTGAAAGTCGGGTCTTCTTCCGCCAGTTTGGAAAGTCCTATTCCCAATTTATCCAAATCTTTCTGGGTTTTCGGTTCTACGGCTATTCCAATCACTGGGTCTGGAAAATCCATCGACTCTAAGGCTATTGGATGCTTTTCATCGCACAAGGTATCGCCTGTGCGAATATCTTTAAAACCTACACCAGCGCCAATATCTCCACACCCGATAAATTCTTTCGGATTCTGTTTGTTGGAGTGCATCTGGAACAAGCGGGAAATACGTTCTTTTTTACCCGACCGAGTATTATATACTGACGAACCGGCTTCCAATTCTCCTGAATAAATCCGGAAGAAACAAAGACGTCCTACATAAGGATCGGTTGCGATCTTAAAAGCCAAAGCGCAGAACGGTTCATCAGCACTCGGTTTACGGAAAAGTTTTTTTTCAGGATCGTCCGGATCGGTTCCTTCAATAGCTGGAGTATCGACCGGACTGGGAAGATAAGCACACGCAGCATCCAAAAGTGGTTGCACGCCTTTATTTTTAAAAGAAGAACCCAACAGCATAGGATTGATTTGCATAGTCAATGTTCCTTTGCGAATCGCTGCATAAATTTCTTCTTCGCTGATTGTTGACGGATCCTCGAAATATTTCTCCATCAAAGAATCATCTATACTTGCTAACGTTTCGAGCATTTTATCTCGCCATTCTTCGGCTTCGCTCATCATTTCAGATGGAATTTTTTCAACAGAATAATCGGCGCCCATCGTTTCGTCGTGCCAATACAGCGCTTTCATTCGAACCAAATCAATGATTCCGCCAAACTTTTCTTCAGCTCCGATTGGAATTTGCACTGGACAGGGATTTGCTCCTAAAATATCTTTAACTTGACGAACTACTTCAAAAAAATTTGCACCGGAACGGTCCATCTTATTTACATAACCAATTCTTGGAACATGATACTTATCAGCTTGTCGCCAAACGGTTTCCGATTGCGGCTCGACGCCTCCGACTGCACAAAATGTAGCTACAGCGCCATCGAGAATGCGGAGCGAGCGTTCAACTTCTACAGTGAAGTCAACGTGTCCCGGAGTATCGATTAAATTGATTTTATAAGTTTCGTCTTTATATTTCCAATTGGCGGTTGTTGCTGCGGAAGTAATCGTGATGCCGCGTTCTTGTTCCTGTTCCATCCAGTCCATAGTTGCAGCTCCATCGTGAACCTCTCCAATTTTATGGGTAAGTCCCGTATAAAATAGAATACGTTCCGACGTAGTTGTCTTTCCCGCATCAATATGAGCCATGATGCCGAGGTTGCGTGTAAATTTAAGTTGTTGATCCGAACTTCTTGACATTTATTTTTATCTATATATTTTTAAAATCTAAAATATGCAAATGCTCTGTTTGCTTCTGCCATTCTATGCATATCTTCTTTTCTCTTAAACGCACCACCTTGATTGTTAAAGGCGTCAACGATTTCCGCCGATAGTTTGTCGGCCATTGATTTTCCTCCTCTTTTACGAGAATATGAAATCATATTTTTCATTGAAACGGATTCTTTACGATCCGGACGAATTTCTGTAGGAACCTGAAATGTTGCGCCGCCAATACGACGGGATTTTACTTCAACAAGCGGAGTAATATTATCTAATGCTTGTTTCCATATTTCGAGAGAAGAACGTTGTTCGTTAGGCAATTTAGCCTTTACTTTATCTAAAGCAGTATAAAAGATGTTGAAAGCAATGCTTTTTTTGCCATCATACATCAAGTGGTTAACGAATTTCGTAACCCTTTGATCACCAAACACAGGATCAGGAAGAATCTGTCTTTTCTTTGGTTTTGCTTTTCTCATTTTTTCTGAAATTTTTTATTAATAAATGGTTGTTTACTTTTTTGGTATCTTCAATAAATTCCTCTGAATTTATTTACTCAACCCTTTTTTTAATTATGAATTATTATTTTGTGACAACGATTAATTCATAATTATTTCTTCTTACCTCCTTTAACGGGAGCGGCAGGAGCTTTACCTGCTTTTGGACGTTTAGCGCCGTATTTGGAGCGTCTCTGTGTACGACCGTTAACGCCGGCTGTATCCAAAGTTCCACGTACAATATGATAACGAACACCCGGCAAGTCTTTTACACGACCGCCTCTTACCAACACAATGGAGTGTTCCTGCAAATTGTGTCCTTCACCCGGAATGTACGCATTCACTTCTTTGGTGCTTGTCAAACGGACACGGGCTACTTTGCGCATGGCAGAATTCGGCTTTTTGGGTGTAGTCGTATAAACCCTCACGCACACGCCTCGTCGCTGCGGACAGGCATCCAACGCAGGAGATTTCCCCTTTTCAACTAAAGTTGCCCTTCCTTTTCTTACTAATTGCTGAATTGTAGGCATTTCTAAATTTTAATTCTTTATTTTTTATTGTTTATAAATTTATTTCAAACCACAAAATGGGCTGCAAAGTTACATTTAATTTTTGAAAAAACAATAAGTTATTTCAAAATTTTCAATTTTTTTTGAGCCAAAACGCCGCAAAGGTACAGTTTTTAATTAAACGAACAAATAATTTGAAATGATCACTTTCTCCATACTTTTTCAGTATGTGAAAAATATTGTATTTTTGCAAAAAATAAGATTATCAATGTTAAATAAAGTGTATAATGGAAAATCTAAAGAACTCTCCACAGTTTTTTGGTTTAACAGATAACGAGGTAAAATCGCGCATTGCGAGAGACGGTTATAATGAACTGCAAGGAAGCAAGTCCAGAAGCTTTTGGACAATCATGTTAGGTGTAGTAAAAGAACCTATGTTCATGTTGCTCGTAGCTTGTGCTACGCTTTATATGCTGCTTGGCAATATCGAAGAAGGATTCATGTTGCTGGGTTTTGTATTTGTGGTTATGGGCATCGAATTCTATCAGGAACGGAAAAGTGAAAAGGCTTTGGATACCCTGAAAGAGTTAGCAAGTCCGCGAGCATTGGTTATACGCAATAATACGGAAATACGTATTCCGGGACGGGAGGTTGTATGCGACGACATTATCGTGCTTCAGGAGGGCGATCGAATACCAGCTGATGCCACTGTTCTTAGAAGCGTAAACTTGTTAGTCGATGAATCGCTGTTGACGGGCGAATCTGTCCCAGTGCGCAAACATGATTGGGAAGGAGAAGCGGATAATATTCAGCTCGGCGGAGATGATCAACCTTTTGTCTATTCTGGTTCAATGGTGGTGCAGGGTAATGGACTGGCAAAAGTTACCCATATAGGAATGAACACTCAAATCGGAAAAATTGGAAAATCAATCAGCGAAACGGAAGAATCACCCAGTCAATTGAAAAAAGAAATAGGCTCATTGGTAAAATATCTGACCATAGCTGGCGGAATATTATTTGTTGCAGTAATTGCTTTATATACCATAACTCGCGGCGATTTACTGCAAGGCTTTTTGGCTGGCATTACTTTGGCAATGGCTATGTTGCCTGAAGAATTTCCGGTTGTGTTGACTATTTTCATGGCAGTAGGAGCTTGGCGTATTTCCAAAAAACGAGTATTGACGCGACGGCCTAATGCTATCGAAACATTGGGTTCGGCAACGGTGTTGTGTACCGACAAAACAGGTACGTTGACCGAAAATAAAATGAAAGTTACCAAATTATATAATAAGAAGGATTATTGGACAACCAAAGGTGCAAGCGATTTTCCTGAAGAATATCACGATATTATTGAATACGGGATATTGTCGAGTCAAGTGAATCCTTTCGACCCAATGGAAAAAGCCATTAACAATATTGGCGAATCGTTCCTTAAAGGTACGGAGCATTTGCATGCCGATTGGGATATGGTAAAAGAATATTCATTATCAAAAGAATTGTTGGCGATGTCGAGGGTTTTTCGGAGTAAATCATCTAACCAATTGGTTATTGCAGCAAAGGGCGCACCGGAAGCTATTTTTGAACTTTGCCATTTGCCTGTCGGAATGCAGAAAAAATATACTGAAGCTGTGCAGACTATGGCGTCGGAAGGTTTGCGCGTATTGGGCGTTGCCAAATCGAGTTTGTCGGAAAGCCTATTGCCTGAAATACAACACGATTTTGAATTTGAATTTGTGGGTTTAATTGGTTTGTCTGATCCTTTCCGCCCGCAGGTTCCACAAGCAATAAAAGAATGTAGCGAAGCCGGAATCAGGGTGATTATGATTACGGGTGATTATCCGGTTACGGCTCAAAACATCGCTAAAGAAATCGGATTGCAAAATTACTCCGAATGTATTACTGGCACAGAACTAAGTGAAATGGACGAAGCCGAATTAAGTGAAAAAATCAAAACGGTCGATGTCTTTGCTCGTGTAGTGCCGGAACAAAAACTGAAAATTGTTAACGCTTTGAAGCAGAATAATGAAATTGTTGCCATGACGGGCGATGGAGTAAATGATGCTCCTGCGTTGAAAGCTGCTAACATTGGCATTGCCATGGGCGAAAAAGGAACAGATGTAGCGCGTGAAGCATCCGAATTAGTGTTGATGGACGATAATTTCGGGTCCATTGTAGAAGCTATCAAAATGGGACGCCGCATCTTCGACAATCTGCAAAAATCGTTGGGGTATATCTTTGCCATTCACGTACCGATAGCAGGTTTATCGCTTATTCCGGTGCTTCTTTCCGGTTGGCCGCTTATCCTATGGCCTGTACATGTGGTTTTCCTTGAATTGATTATCGACCCAGCCTGCTCAGTTATTTTCGAGGCGGAACAAGCCGAAAAGAATGTAATGTCGCGTCCGCCACGAAAAATCGACGAAGCATTTTTCGGGGGTAAAAAAATATTTATCAGTTGTTTTCAGGGAATTTGCATATTGATAGCTACATTAGGCGTATATTTCACAACACTCAAAACTGGTTATACTATTGGCGAGGTAAAAGCTATGACATTTGCCACCTTGATTTTCGCTAATATTGCAACTATACTTACCAATCGTTCGTGGAAATCATCCATCTTCACAATTTTGCGTACACCCAACAAAACCGTAAAATGGGTAATTGGCGGAGCCGCATTGTTCATCCTTTTGGTTCTAACGGTTCCTTTTCTGCAAAGGCTTTTTCAATTTGAACCTATCGGCATTTGGGAAATAGCCATTACATTTATTATTGGAATGAGCACTATGATTTGGTTTGAAATATATAAGCATTTTTGGTTGAGATTTTAATAAAACGATATGAAATTATTTCTTCTCATTGGAACAGACAGTTTTATTGGCTACATATTTAGCTTATTTTAAGGAGCGGATGTCACAGTTCAAATTTGAGAGAATTATTAAACTATTGTTCTCACAATCGTTCCACAATTTTTCGTTGTGTGTCGAAATATTCCGTTCGTTGTTTTTCTCCTGTAACCGACAATAAGGTTGAGGTTCTGATTATCGATCGGATACGATGCTTCATCATCATCAACGTATCTTCGTCATAAGTTAATATACTATTAAATATAAACGACCAAATCAAGGCAAATCGAAAAGAAGATTTTGAATCAATACAGGAATAGGATGTATCAATGCTTGTTTCTGAAATATAAATAAACACTTTATTCGAAGGGTTATCTACAAATCCTTTTGTTGCAATAGTTTCCATATAATCAAGAAAGCGGAACAATTCATCTTTTATGTGAAGGATATCTTCATCACTGATTAATCGAATACTATTAAAATAGGTAACATCATTTACAAAATCGTGAAATATTTTATTATCGAGAATAAAATAATTGGTTTTTACCTTCTTCGAAGCAACAAAAATATCGTCAACAATTTGGATTAATCTGTCGGGCAATCTTATTTCGTGATATGATTTTGTGTGATCGCTTGGAATTGTATAATATCGCCATTTGAAATAATAGAAATGATAAATATATTTGAATCCGGTATAAAACATTTGCGGCAACAAATTCGCAACTGACGATATTTCTCCAGTCGGATCAGACGCTACATCTTTTATCGCCTGTAAAAATTCTTCCAACATTGAATAGTCTATCTCTACAGGATTTTCATTTTCAACAGATTGAAACCGGAACGGAAGTGTTGTTCTGGCATCAACTCCAAGCATACTATCCAACGAAATATTAAATTCTTTAGCTATAATTACAATTTCTTCAAACGTAAACGGGACTTCTTGCCGTAAACGGCGATACACCGCCATTCTTTCAAGAGACAAGATGTCGGATAATCTTGTAACCAATTTTGAATTTTGATGAATTCGATTTTTCAGCTGGATTAACAGATCTTCATATAAAGTTTCGTATTTCATTGCATTTATTAATTTCGTAAATTCTAATTATTTCGTTCCGAAAAATAAAAAAAATCTATTTAAGTTTCATCATTCTTCAACAAAAAACAACAAATTCTGTATAATATATATAAAAAATAGAAAAAAAATTCAATCAAATACTCGCATTATAGCTTGATTCTACTCCTTAAACAAAATAATTTTGATTCGTCATTCGCATTCACTATTGTGACAACTCAAAACATATATAAAAAATATGTTTTGAAATTTTTGCCTTTGTACGAATAGTCGGCTATGAATAAATAACAATTGATTGAAAAATTTGGTTCAATAAAATTGTTTATGATTTATTAATTAAATTTTATTTTGTATGACTGCGATTCAATTTCAAAAAAAAATTCTAAGCATTCAAAAAAACATGTACAGTTTTGCGATGATGCTTACAGCCAACCGCTATGATGCAGAAGATTTGTTACAGGAAACTACCCTCAGGGTACTGGATAACAAGGATAAATACGTGGATAATGTGAATTTTAAAGGTTGGGTACTCACTATAATGCGTAATATTTTTATTAATAATTACCGGAAAGAATTGCGCAATCAAATCATGATTGATCAAACTGGAGACTTGCTCCAATTGCATACATCACAAAATTCAATAGGGGAAAATCCGGAAGAAACTATGACAATAAAAGAAATTAAATTTGTTATTAATAGTTTAAGCGATGATTTGAAAATACCTTTTTCAATGTATTTAGACGGATATAAATATAATGAGATTTCCACTAAGTTGGAGTTGCCTTTAGGTACGGTTAAAAGTCGTATTTTTTTCGCAAGAAGAGAACTTCAGAGAAATTTAACTGCAATTAGGTATAATAGTTAAAAGTTGAAAATTATAAAAAGAAAAAATAATTTTCAACTTTTAACTTACAATTTTCAACTAAATTATTTTTTTCCGCCGCTATTAACTTGGCGAATTATGTCGATAGCTTTTTGATAATCTTGTAACTGTTTTGCATTCAGTTCACTTTTAATTTTTTCCATATCGGATATACGCTTTTGATATTGTCCCGATAAATCAGTATATTTTTGAGGGTCTTTCGCAAGATTATTGAAAGCTTCACCATACGCTTTTGCATAATCTTGAAATTCTTTCAACATATCTGCCGGACTTAATGCCGGAGCTTCGGGCTGAGGTTCGGAAACAATAGCCGTAGTATCGACAGTTTCATTTTTAACTGGTTCTTCAGCCGGAGTCTCAGTTTTTTTTGCTCCATTGCATGCTGCAAATGCTATCATTAAAATAGCTGTAACAAGGAATAAGGAAATCTTTTTCATAACAAATAACTTTTTTCGATTAATAATTATGGCAACAAATATACATATTTTTTTTGATTTATTTTTTTATTTCTACTTTTTTTTACCTTTGCTTATTAAAATCATTTGAAAATGAGAAAAAAATTCCTGCTATTTGTTTTTTTGTTATTTAACGTATGGGTGATTTATGCACAAATGCCGTCCGTTTTCGTCAATTTTTTAAGTAAAAATAATTTGGCTCATGCTTCTGTTGGTTTCAAAGCGATTGACCTGAGTACAAAAAAAGTTGTCGTTTCCTATAATGAAAATACGTCGTTAACTCCCGCTTCCAACATGAAACTTGTTACCACAGCTACAGCTTTGGAAGTTTTAGGAAGTCGGTTTTATTTTGAAACGCCATTACTTTATGATGGCTTTATTCAAGAGACTACATTATATGGCAATCTTTATATAAAAGGGAGTGGAGACCCGACGCTGGGTTCAGAATTTAATAATCCGGAGGGTAAAGAAAATTTCCTGAAAGAATGGCTGGAGGCTATACGACATGCAGGCGTCCGGAAAATTACCGGCAATATTGTCGTATTGGATCAATTGTTCGGTTATGAAGGAATTTCTCCGAAATGGTTGTGGGAAGACGTGGGAAATTATTACGCTCCGGGAATTTACGGAATCAGTATTTTTGATAATATGTACCGCGTATATCTGCAATCCTCTTCCATAGACAGTTTAACTGCCGTTTTATATACGGAGCCGAAGATAACTAATTTGCAGCTTACCAATGAGGTAAAAGCTTCTGCCGATCCGTCGGACAATTCCTACTTTTTTGGTCTTCCTTTTTCTAATGAAATGCGTTTGTATGGAACTATTCCGGCACATAGGTCTTCTTTTGTGGTGAAAGGAGCGATTCCTGATCCGGGATTGTTTTTGGCGCATTATTTTTTCGACTATTTACAGAAAAACGGAATTACTACAGAAGGAGAAGCGACTACTTACCGGCTGAATCCTGTAACGCCGACCGAAGGAAAACTACTAAACGCAGTTCATTCTGTTGATTTATCTTCCATTGTGAAAACTATTAACGTTAGGAGTAACAATCAATATGCAGAACATTTATATAAAGTATTAACGGTTTTAGATTCGATTGATATACCGAGATTTTGGAGAAAAAAGGGATTGGATTCGGATGCATTGTTTATGTATGACGGAAGCGGAAATTCTCCACAGGATGCAGTTTCTGTTGAATTTTTGATTGATTTATTGGTTTATATGGACAATCAGTCTAAAAATTCAGCTGTTTTTTATCAATCCTTGCCGGTTGCCGGCAGAGACGGAACAGTAGCCTCTTTCTTGAAAAATACGTCTTTAGACAGGAAAGCGCGCCTGAAATCTGGAAGTATTTCCAATGTACAATCCTATAGCGGATACATTGAAAACAATGGGAAACGATATGCTGTTTCTTTGATTATCAACAATTTCACAGGAAAAAGAAGCGGATTGAGGAAAGACATTGAGCAATTATTCAACGGCCTTTTTTGAAACTTTCAATCCTATATCAGAGATTCCTTTCAATGGATTTTCCCTCATTCCCTGACGAATAGAATAGATATATGTTCCTGTATCGGGAAAAAGAATCATGTTTTCATAAGGAATCGACAGATTATATAAGCTCAGTCCTTTGCCATACCATTTTCCGTAAACGTCTGCCACATCGGCGCCAACCGTATCGGAACGGCTATTCCCATTGGGAGTTTTATAATCAACAAACAACCAAATATTGCTGAAAGGATATGCATCGTTGTTCCGAAGTTCGACCGATACATTATAGGGTTGAGAATTATCTTTGATATTTACATGAAAAACAGCTGGCTCATTCCTATCCCATTCTGTATTTGCAAATGAATGATATTGAAAAAAAACTTCATTGTGTGAACAAGAAACAATCCCTACAATCGTCGATAACAATATCGCTAACTTAAAAAAAACATTTCGCATTTTCTTTTCCACTGTCATTATTGGGTATTTTCAACCGTTCCCCGAATTAAAATTCCGATTCGAAAAATTGTTAGCATTCGGACGGAATTTTTTATTTTTTTTCTTTTTGAGATGGTCAAAACGGCTTACGCTTTCATCAAGGATATCCTGATATTCTTTATTTGGTACTGATTCTTTTTCGTCCGGCTGCAGGCTGCGCGGCTTATGTCCCTTCTTATTCATGCCTATAATTTCGTAAGCTCTTTTTGAGGAAATAGTTACCGTGTTTGCTGCAAAGTTTTTATCCGTCGAGTAAGTCATTTGGTCTTTAAATACGTCAGTTTTAAAATGGTAATACTTATTATCTTTTGTCTCCAAAGAAATTTCGCGCGCTGGAAATTGGCGTTGCGCTTCTGCATAAGCATCTACCTCATAATTAAGGCAACATTTCAATTTGGCGCATTGTCCGGCTAATTTTTGCGGATTCAGCGAAATATCCTGTAAACGAGCGGCTCCGGTTGATACGGAAACAAAACTTGAAACCCAACCAGAACAACATAATTCACGACCACAAGGACCTATTCCTCCAATTCGTCCTGCTTCCTGCCGTGCACCGATTTGTTTCATTTCTATGCGAATATGAAACGCTTCAGCTAAATCTTTAATCAACTGTCGGAAATCGACACGTTCGTCGGCTATATAATAAAAAATCGCTTTGTTCCCATCGCCTTGATACTCAACATCGCCAATTTTCATTTGAAGACCTAACCCTTCTGCAATCTGACGCGAACGAATCATCGTTTCATGTTCTTTTGCTTTCGCCTCTTCGTACTTTTCCATGTCGGCAGGTTTGGCTTTTCGGTAAACGCGGCGAACTTCCGCATCAGGGCGGATGCGCGCTTTAATCATCTGAAGAAGCACTAATCTTCCGGTCATTGTAATTGTCCCAATATCGTGACCCGGATTCGATTCTACCGCTACGACATCGCCTTTGATTAAATCTATTTTGTTGCTATTCAGATAATATCCTTTTCGTGTATTCTTAAATTGCACTTCCACATAATCGGTCGCTTCCACCGATTCGGGAATATCGCATAAGTAGTCGTAATTATTTAGTTTATTGACATGCCTTTTGCAACACCCCCTCGTGTTCATACGGCATTCTCCATTATATAGATGATAATCCATGATTTTTTTGATGCAAAGTTATTATTTTTCATTGAAAAAATTTATAGATATTTACTTTTTAAATTATTTATTGTGTTTAAGATGCATTATTTTTAAGTAAAGATAACTGATTTTTCACAAAAAATGTTTTGATATGTTGATTTACCCACAATATTTTATATATTTGCATAAAATTATTCATTCGGAAAAATGGAGTTTACTTCACATATACCCTTAAGCGCCAAACTTGATAAGCGCGATATAATGGTTTTGCTGGCAGCCAAATTGTATAAAGCCGGAAAATTGACAATAAAAAATAATTAAATCATGCAAACAAATCATCACTACGTCGGCTTGACCGACGCGCAAGTCCTTGAGAGTCGCAAACAGCACGGCGAAAACATTCTGACGCCTCCTAAAAAAGAACCGTTATGGAAAGCTTTCTTGGAAAAATTTACTGACCCGATTATTGTAATACTGTTGATAGCATTAGCATTATCGATAGCAGTGTCATGTTACGAATTTTTCTCCGGACACGGAACGGCAAGCGTCTTTTTTGAACCTGCAGGCATTTTGATTGCCGTCCTGCTGGCAACGGTAGTCGGTTTTTGTTTTGAATTGAGTGCCAATAAAAAGTTTGAAGTGCTCAATAAAGTCAATGACGATACCTTAGTCAAAGTTATCCGCAATGGCAATATATGCCAGATTACTAAAAAAGAAGTGGTTGTCGATGATATTGTAATTTTGGAAACCGGCGAAGAAGTTCCTGCCGATGGCGAACTGCTGGAAGCGGTTTCGTTGCAAATCAACGAATCAACGCTTACCGGGGAACCGGTTTGCAGAAAAACGGTTGATCCAGCCGATTTCGTAAAAGATGCGACCTATCCTTCCAATCATGCTCTGAAAGGAACAACGGTTGCCGACGGACACGGAATTATGCGGGTTTTGAAGGTCGGCGACGCTACCGAATATGGCAAAGTGTATGAAGGCGCACAAATTGACAGCAGCGTGGAAACGCCGCTCAATCAACAATTGGATAAATTGGCGGATTTAATTACAAAAGCAAGTTACGCCATCGCTGTTTTCATACTTGTCGGACGCTTAATCAGTTATTTTGTCAGTGTAGGAGGATTTTATGTAGAAGATTGGCTTAATTTCGGCGGATATGTATTAAACACCATTATGATTGCCGTTACGCTAATTGTGGTTGCCGTACCCGAAGGATTACCGATGAGCGTTACATTGAGTTTAGCATTGAGTATGAAGCGAATGCTTTCCACCAACAATCTTGTTCGCAAAATGCACGCTTGCGAAACCATGGGCGCAATTACCGTCATTTGTACTGATAAAACAGGTACATTGACGCAAAACCAAATGAAAGTTTACGAAACAAAGTTCTACGGCAGTGAAGGCATTACAAATATAATAAAAGAGGGCATTTCGGTTAATTCTACAGCATATCTCGATTATTCCGACAGCACTAAGATCAAGGCATTGGGCAATCCAACCGAAGGCGCATTATTGCTCTGGCTACATGATAACGGCGTCAATTATCTGCCTTTGCGTGAAGATACGGAGGTTGTTGAACAACTGACATTTTCTACCGAACGCAAGTATATGGCAACGATTGTTCGTTCGCCGCTGCTCGGCAAGAGAGTATTATATGTAAAAGGCGCACCCGAAATTGTACTTGATTTATGCAAAACTATTCCTGTTGCAAAAGAAGAAATATATTCTCAATTACTTGAATATCAAAATAAGGCAATGCGAACGTTAGGCTTTGCCTATCAAATTATTGACGATAACGACAAAACTATTTATATTCACGAAGGCAAATTACAAAAGGCCAATCTTTCATTTATGGGAATTGTCGCTATTTCCGATCCGGTTCGCTCCGATGTGCCGGAAGCTGTAAGAAGTTGCTTAAATGCAGGTATAGCTGTGAAAATCGTTACAGGCGATACGCCGGGAACAGCTAAGGAAATCGGCCGCCAAATCGGTTTATGGGAACAAAACGAACCCGAATCACACCATCTGACAGGAACGGAATTTGGCGAAATGAACGATAAAACACTATTGGAACGTGTTTTGGATTTGAAAATTTTGTCCCGTGCCCGTCCTATGGACAAACAACGCTTGGTACAACTCCTGCAAAAGAAAAATCAAGTCGTAGCTGTGACTGGCGACGGTACCAACGATGCGCCGGCTTTGAAAGCCGCCCAGGTAGGACTATCCATGGGCGACGGTACATCCGTAGCCAAAGAAGCAAGCGATATAACGATTCTCGACAACTCATTCACCAGTATTTCAAGGGCTGTAATGTGGGGACGTTCATTGTATCAAAACATTCAACGCTTCATACTTTTTCAAATGACAATCAATGTTGCCGCTTGTTTGATTGTACTTATCGGCGCTTTTCTCGGAACTGAATCACCGTTGACTGTTACGCAAATGCTTTGGGTAAATCTGATTATGGATACTTTTGCCGCTTTGGCTCTGGCTTCGTTGCCGCCCAATGAAAGAGTAATGCAGGAAAAGCCTCGCAAAACTACCGACCATATTATCAATAAAGCAATGGGAAGAAGTATTTTGAGTGTTGGACTTATTTTTGTTATAGTGTTATTCGGTTTGGTACAATATTTCAAACATGCTGATATCACCTCGTTAACTCAATTCAATATTATTGATTTTGGGCGCAGTTTCTTTAATTTTAGTGCGGGCAACGGATTATCAACTTACGAACTTTCGTTGTTCTTCACAATTTTTGTAATGCTGCAATTTTGGAATATGTTCAACGCTAAAGCATTTATGACCGGAAAATCAACCTTTGCTTCACTCGGCCAATGCACGGGATTTCTGATGATTGCTTTAGTGATTATAGTCGGTCAATGGTTGATAGTTACCATCGGAAGAGAAATGTTCAACGTAACCCCGTTGCATCTGACGGATTGGCTTATTATTATCGGAAGTACTTCTATAGTACTTTGGGTTGGAGAAATATTGCGGATTTTTAAGAAATAATAAGATATATAGAGAGATTTACGAAAGAAAGTAAATTTCTCTTTTTCTTATAGTGGGAGCGGAACTTCAACTCATCAAAAGTCAGTTTAAAAAGAATATTCCGAAAAGTATTGGAATCAATATACCTATTATTAAATACCATTTACCCGAACCTGCAAGTCCTCTTTTACCTTTTACTATGAATAATCCTGTTATTGCCAATACAATAAGCGAAACAGCATAGATATTGGCAACTGTATTCCATCCTTTTACTTTGTTGTAATGAAGCCGGTCAATCCAATAAATCAAGACATGTTTTTTATGTTTTTCATAGTCTAAAGTTCCATTGCCGGCATTATATACGCCAACACCTCCATCCAGAAACAAGCGCAAGTGATTCTCATCAATCCGCATGACGTTTTTTAGGGTTGGCAAATTTTTATCTGTTTGCCAAGCAGTCGATAATTCATTTTCAGTCAGATTAGCAGGAAATTGAATTGTTTTCTCTTCGGTATGGAAAGCTGGGTCTTTCCCTTTCATGTTGTTGAGATAGATTCCGGAAATTCCATATACCAGCGAAATGCCGACCATTAAAAAACCTAAATCTCGGTGGATGGCTCGCAAAATGCGTGTTATTTTCATTATTATATAAAAATTTACATATTAATCTACAAAGGTAGAAACAATAAATGAATGTTGCAATAGTTTTTAGGCGATGTTTTAGGAGGTTAATATATTCATAAGAGAACTGCTTTAATCTTATCCACAATCATCTCCGGCGTGATTTGCTTTAAACAAGCATAGTCATTGCGGTAACATGGTTTGTTTCCAAATATCGAACACGGACGGCAGGACAAATCTGCCTGAATAATATTTGATTCGCTTTGATTAAATCCGTAAAAACCAGCATAAGGATGAGTAGCGCCCCAAATCGAAATCACAGGCGTATTAACTAAAGAAGCTAAGTGCATATTCGCCGAATCCATAGTCACCATCAAATCAATTTGATTCATCAGATGAAGTTCTTCCTGCAAAGTCATTTGTCCGGCTACCGATTTTGTATTTCTGTATTTTTTTTCCCAACATTCCAATAATTTGCCTTCTTCTTTACTTCCAAAAAAGATAATTTCTATATCAGGCAGTTCACTCAACCGGCAAACGACTTCCTCCATTTGCTCCAAAGGATAGGTTTTTCCCTTGTGTTTAGCAAAAGGAGCAATCCCAATCTGGATTTGTTCTTTTTTAGGCTTTTCAGAAAATAACCCAGTGAAACACAAAGATGAATCATAGCCTAACTTTTCAAATACATCCCGATAGCGGTCAAGCGATGTTTTCAGTTGACGCATTATTTTATGCCTTTGCCTCACAAGTTTTTGTTTCTCTTTCCTGCCCTTCTCAATTACAGCTACCGGCTTACCTCTGAGTCGGAAATAAAAATCAATAAGAAAAGACCGAATAACTCCGTGCAAATCAGCAACTTTTATTTCTTTTGTAGGAATAATCACAGAAAGCTCGCGTAGCAAACGGATAATTCCTTTTATTCCTTTGTGCCGGCCATTTGTATATACCGAAAAAACCGACAGGTTAGGCGGTTTATCGACAAACAGCGATTGCCAAGCGTTTTTTGTAAGCAACAAGAAACGGTCATTCGGATATTTTTTTGCTACAGAATACAATACAGGAATTGTAATTGCGATATCTCCGAGCGAAGACAAACGAATAACCAAAGTTGTCGCCATTTTTATTTCTTTCCGTATAATACGGGATTTAGCTCCGGATCATTATACATTTTCATCTGTTTATATACTTTCATGTATTTTTCTCCAGATTCGATATCTTCCAACAATTGGTCTATAGCCAGCGATAAATCCTGTTTTTGTTCTAATAGAACGGCTAATTTTCCCCGGCAAGCATTGCGGCGTTCTTCATTTATTTCTTTCCGTAGAGTTTCCTGTTTCATGTGGTAAATCTTCAATGCAAGAATCGACAGGCGGTCTATAGCCCAAGCTGGGCTTTCAGTGTTGAACGTTGCCGTTTTCGAATATACAATCGATTGGTATTTTTCATAAAAATAGCTGTCAATCAGCTCAACCAAATCAGTTCTATCTTGATTGGAGCGATCGATTCGCCGTTTGATTTCCAAAGCTTTTTCAGGATTAATATCCGGATCACGGATAATATCTTCCAAATGCCATTGTACGGTATCAATCCAATTTTTAAGATAAAGATAATATTCAATGGATTTTACAGGATAAGGATTTTGAATTTCCTTATCAATATTGTTTTCTTTATGATAATCCGAAATTGATTGCTCAAAAATGGGATAAGCGAGCGTAGTGAATTGCATAATAATTATATATTAACAAAGGACATACTGGTATGTAAAGAATGCGAAGCGATCGGTAAAAGCAAAGAAATCAATAAATAAATGGACAAGGCTATTATAATTGATCCCACAATTTTATTCACTAACCATAGACCTCTGAGGCTTAGTATTTTTCGTAATTTCCCGACAAGAAATGTTATCAGCAACCACCAAGATAGCGCTCCTACTAAAATACTGGCTAATCCTACTAATATGGAAATCAATTTTTCTTCTGGAGCAATATAATTAAAACGAGCAAAAAGCGCAATATAAAGAAAAATAATCAAGGGATTGGATAAAGTAACAAAAAAAGCGGTAACCGCATCTTGTAAATAAGAGTTAACATTTTCTTTCTGCTCATGAAGTCCCTTGAAAGGATTAGACACGAATACATAAATGCCGAAACCCATCAATAGAATGCTTCCGATTATTTGCAAAACGTATTGATTAGTCGTAATGGCATCAATTACAAATCCCATTCCCAGACTCGTGATTCCAGCATACATAAGATCGGAAAAAGCAGCGCCTACTCCGGAAAAAAAACCGTGCCACTGCCCCTTTCTCAACGTTCGCTGCACACAAAGCAATCCAACAGGTCCCATAGGAGCAGATACAAGAATTCCTATGAAAAAACCTTTATAAATAATATCAACTATATCAAAAACCACGAAGTAAATTATGAATTATGAATTATGTATGAATTATGAATTATGGACAATGCGTTCAGCCAACCATAATTCATAATTCATAATTCATAATTTTTATAGAGCGTTTATTTCTTTCAAAATCTGATTGGTTGAACGAACCGAATCTGCACTCTTTTTAAACAAAGTTTTTTCTTCATCATTCAAATCAAGTGTTACAATTTTTTCAACGCCGTTCCGGCCTATAATTGCTGGTACGCCGATGCAAATATCGCTTTGTCCGTATTCGCCTTCCAAGTAAACACAAGAAGGAATTAGACGCTTGTAATCATTGACAATGGATTGCGCTACATAAGCTCCTGAAGCTCCCGGAGCGTACCATGCCGAAGTTCCCAGTAAACTGGTTAAAGTAGCTCCGCCAACCATCGTATCAGCAACTACTTTGTTCAAAGTTTCAGCGTTCAAAAGATTTTTCACTGGAACTCCATTATACGTAGCCAAATGTTTTAATGGAATCATTGTCGTGTCGCCGTGTCCTCCGATTACAATTCCGTTTACTTGCGCCGGATTTACATTTAATGCCTGACTCAAATAATATTTAAAACGCGAGCTATCCAAAATACCACCCATTCCAAAGACACGGTTTTTAGGCAAACCGGTTGCTTTCAATGCAAGATAGGTCATAGTATCCATTGGATTGGATATTATAAGGAAAATGGCATTGGGAGAATAATTCAAGCAGCTATTTACAACATTTTTTACAATGTCGGCATTAGTGCCGATTAATTCTTCGCGAGTCATTCCCGGTTTACGGGGAATGCCGGAAGTTACAATAATTACGTCAGAATTGGCGGTGCGAGCATAATCGCCGGTTACTCCTACGATTTTTGTTTCAAAACCCAAAGTTTGAACGGTTTGTAGCATGTCCATCGCTTTTCCTTCTGCGACTCCTGCTTTTACGTCGAGCATGACGATTTCAGATGCAACTTTGTTGAATGCTAAAACATTAGCGCAGGTTGCTCCTACATTTCCCGCGCCTATTACAGTTATTTTTGCCATAAATAAAAATGATTTAATGATTTTTTTAATTATATTATCGCTTTTAATTTTCCTTCTATTAAACTCTTAGATGCAGCACCAATATGTTTATCCACTAATACGCCATTTTTAAAGAAAAGAATTGTAGGAATATTCCGAATACCATATTCTTCCGATATTTCGTCGTTTTCATCTACATTTATTTTACCTATAATAGCTTTATCTTCGTATTCATTGGCCAATTCATCAATAACCGGACCAATCATTCTGCATGGGCCACACCATTCTGCCCAAAAATCAACCATCACCGGTTTATCTCCGGCTATTAATTTTCTAAAACTCTCATCTGTAATTTTTAATGCCATATATTTGTATTTTTACTGTTAATTAATAGCAAATTTTATTTTGTTATCTTCTAAAAAATGGACTATTTCTTTTTTTATTGCAAATTTTTGATTTTCAGTAAAGAATGAAACAGTGAGATGCTTTTTTATATCTTCGATTTTAAAATATAACGAACATCCTCCCGAATTATTTTTAATCAAAGAAGATAATTCCGTTATTAGTTTATCATCTAATTCATGCAAGGGCAACATAAGCGTAATTTTCTTTATCAACGAATCTTTCACGTCCTGCAAAGGCTGAATGGAACTAATTTTGAAATCCAAAATATTTTCCTTATACTGTCGTGGCACAAATTTTCCCCGAATCAACAAACACATATTCGGAACGCCATATTTATTGTAATCAATAAAATCTTTTCCAAAAAGAGGAATTTCTGCGCTTCCCGAAAAATCTTCCAATTTCAACACCCCATACAAATTACCTGTTTTAGTACTCCCTTGTTTGAAAGAAGTAACTATTCCACCTATTATCAAATCTTTATTTGCATTATTATCTTTTGCCTCTCCAAAATCTTTCAATTCCAGATTGCAAATGTAATTCAAAATTACGAAATAATCATCCAACGGATGCGAAGATAAATATATTCCAACCAAATCTTTTTCTTTATTCAATCGCTCAATATTGCTCCAAGCCTCTGTTGACGGTATTTCCGGAGTAGAAATTTCAATAGTGTTCGATCCGCCGAATAATGAAAACATTGCCGAACTTTTATCGGTTTGATATTTATTGCCGTAACGTATCAAAGTTTCCAAAAAAGCTTCGCCTTTAGCATTTGTTGCAAAAAACTGTTCACGCTTGATTTCGTGAAAAGTATCTAAAGCTCCGGCATAACAAAGCGCTTCTATATTTTTTTTATTGCAGGCGGTAAGATTTACCCTTTCTACAAAATTGAAAATACTTTTAAATGGTCCGTTAGCATTTCGTTCTTTCACAATCGCTTCTACAGCCGAAGCACCAACGCCTTTCACACCTCCCAAACCGAAGCGAATGTTGCCAGCCTTATTTACTGTGAAATTCAATTCCGATTCGTTGATGTCCGGACCTTTTACACCAATGCCCATAGTTCGGCATTCGTCCATGAATTTTGTGATTTCGCCGATATCGTCTTTGTTTCGGGTTAAGTTGGCAGCCATAAACTCAGCTGGATAATTAGCTTTCAGATAAGCAGTATGATAGGCGACAAGCGAATAGCACGTCGCATGTGATTTATTGAATGCGTATTTAGCAAATTCTGCCCAGTCTGTCCAAATTTTCTCTAATTTTTCCACAGGTCCGAAGCCTTTTTTTGTTGCTCCTTCAATAAATTTAGTATGCAAGGCTTCCATTTTATCCCTTAATTTTTTTCCCATAGCCTTCCGCAATTCGTCGGATTGTCCACGAGTGAATCCGGCTAAATCCCGACTCAAAAGCATGACTTGTTCCTGATAAACCGCAATTCCATAAGTGTCTTTCAAACGGGATTCCATTTCCGGAAAATCGTATTTAATCTCCTTGCGTCCGTGTTTCCGATCGATGAAATCTGGAATATACGCCATAGGACCCGGACGATATAAAGCGTTCATCGCAATCAAGTCTTCGAATTTAGTGGGTTTCAATTCACGCAGGTATTTTTGCATTCCCGCTGATTCAAATTGAAAAGTGCCTATTGTCTGACCTTTACTGAACAATTCGTATGTTTTTTCGTCATCTAACGAAATTTTTGAAAAATCGATATCAATTCCTTTCGACTTTTTGATATTAGCAAGTGCTTCTTTGATAATAGATAGGGTTTTAAGTCCTAAAAAGTCCATTTTAATCAAACCGATAGACTCAATAATCGACCCTTCATATTGCGTAACCCTTACTTCTTCATCGCTTCCTTTTTCTTTTGCCGTACTTAACGGAACGTAATTTGTTAAATCATCTGCACCTATAATTACACCGCAGGCATGTACGCCGACTTGCCGGACAGTCCCTTCCAACATTTGGGCATACTTCAATGTCTCGGATAGATTCCGATCGGTCGAATGTCGCGCTTCATATAGCTCAGGAACATATTTAACACAATTTTCTATACTTATTTTCAACGGATTACCTTCTTCGTCATCAGGCAAACGATCAGGAATCAATTTAGTCAATCGATCGGCTTCCTGAAGCGACAAACCTTGCACGCGCGCTACGTCTTTGATAGATAGTTTTGCTGCCATCGTACCGTAAGTCACAATATGAGCGACCTTTTCTTTTCCGTATTTATCTATTACCCAACGCAGTACATCAGCTCTCCCATCATCATCGAAATCTATATCAATATCAGGCATGGAAATACGTTCGGGATTCAGAAAGCGCTCAAAAAGCAAATCATATTTCAGCGGATCGATATCCGTTATTCCCAAACAATAAGCAACTGCTGAACCAGCAGCCGAACCTCTACCCGGTCCTACGGCAACTCCCATTGATTTGGCTGCCTGAATGAAATCCTGTACAATAAGGAAATAACCCGGGAAACCCATCGTTTTCATAGTTTCAAGCTCGTATTCTATGCGCTCAAGCACATCGGGCGGAACAGGATCTTCGTATCGCAATTTGGCTTCTTGCAAAGTTAGCTCTCTTAAATAATCCGCTTCCAATTTGATGCGGATAACTTTATCATATCCGCCTAATTTATCGAATCGCCCTTCATTCTCTCTGTCAAATTCTTCACGAAGCATCTCTTCGGAATATTTTTGCCGGTATGCTTCTTCTGTTGAGAACGTTTCCGGAATCGGGAATCGCGGCATGATGGCGTCAGAATCTATACTGTAGAATTCTACTTTATCAGCTATTTCCGCTGTATTAGCCAATGCTTCCGGCAAATCCGAAAAAATCGCCTGCATTTCCTCCTGCGTCTTAAACCATTCTTGTTTGGTGTAACGCATCCGGTTAGGATCATCCAAATTTTTACCTGTGTTTAAACAAATCAAGCGATCGTGTGCTTCAGCATGTTCTTCTTCCACGAAATGCACATCGTTTGCTGCAATAAATTTGGTATTTGTCTTTCGCGCTAAATCCAATAAAACAGCATTTACTTCTACCTGTTTTTCATAAACAGTTCGGTCTGCGCCTTCTTTATCGGTTTTATGCCGGTGAAATTCTAAATAAAAATCATCGCCGAAAATAGATTTAAACCATCGGATAGATTCTTCGGCTTCCTTAATATTGCCGTCGAGAATTTTGCGGGGAATTTCCCCTGCCAAGCAAGCAGAACTGACAATCAGCCCTTCGCTGTATTGCTGCAATACTTCTTTATCAATACGCGGGCGATAATAATGTCCATCGATCCACGAAGTAGAAACCAATTTACAAAGATTTTGGTATCCTTTTTTATTCTTAGCCAATAGTATTAAATGCCAACCGCTTCCGTCTTCTTTTGTAGTTTTATCGAAGCGGGAACGACGGGCACAATACGCTTCTACTCCCAAAATAGGTTTGAATTTTTGATGAGTTTTATTTTTTTTGTTTTGCTTATTCACATAATCGTAAAATTCCTTTGCCCCAAACATATTGCCATGATCGGTAAGCGCTAAAGCGTTCATTCCATTGGCAATCGCCTTATCAACCAGCGCCGGAATAGACGACATTCCATCCAATAGAGAATAATGTGAATGGACATGTAAATGAGTAAAAGGGCTTTCTATATTATTTTCAACAGTTTGCATATTCTTTGTTGATTTTTTAAACAGAATGCAAATATACGGAAAAATCACCAAGAATTAATGCAGAAAATATTTTTTTTTGCTAAGAATAGAATAAAATTCGATAGTTTTTTTACCTTTGTGCAGACATTTAATAACTTATAAAAATGCAAGTAACTTCTACCGGTCCTTATCTTTTGTTCGATAGAAATAAATGGGCGGAACTTCGCAAGTCCGAACCAATGACTTTAACAGAGAGTGAGATACAGCATCTAAAAGGTATTAATGATGAATTATCAATTGATGAAGTTCGCGATATTTATCTGCCTTTATCCCGTTTGTTGAATTATTATGTAAATTCAACAAAGAGCCGGCAGGCGGTTATGATGAGTTTTCTGAACGAAGAACTTCAGAAAATACCTTTTATCATTGGGATTGCCGGTAGCGTTTCAGTAGGTAAAAGCACTTCTGCGCGTGTGTTGCAGGCTTTATTAAGCCGTTGGAAAGAAAATAATCAAGTGGCATTGGTCACAACCGACGGTTTTCTATATCCGAATGCTGTGCTTGAGGAAAAAGGACTAATGTCTAAAAAAGGATTTCCGGAATCATACGATATTAATAAATTGCTTCAATTTGTCAGCGATATTAAATCTGGCAAAACAGAAGTTAAAGCGCCGAAATACTCCCATTTAATCTACGATATTGTACCAGACGAGCAAATAGTAATTACTCCTCCTCCCGACATTCTCATTCTTGAAGGTTTGAATGTCTTGCAAAACCACTTAGATTATCCTCAACAAAATAAACCTTCGACTTTCGTTTCCGACTTCCTCGATTTCTCTATTTATGTTGATGCAGAAGAAAATTACCTCGAAGAATGGTTTTTAACTCGTTTTATGAATTTCAGGGAGATGGCTTTTAGCGACCCTGATTCATATTTTTATCCTGTATCCACAATACCCGAAGAAGAAGCTAAAGCAATGGCACTAAATATATGGGAAGAGATAAACAGCAAAAACCTTCACAAAAATATTTTGCCGACACGAGATCGGGCGCATTTAATCCTTCATAAAGGTGAAAATCATAAAGTGAATTATGTGATGTTGCGGAAATAAAATTGCGGTTTATTCATTGTTTTGCTCTTCGATTCTCTCTAAATAAGAACTTGGAATATAGGTGGTAGCTAAAGAAAACAAACCATCCAAGCGTACTACAACACGTTTATGTCCTTTTATTCGAATTAATTCTCCTTCAATTCCGGCAAAGTCACCTTTAATAACCCGTACTCGATCGCCATGCCTTAAGTTCGTATTCATGATGTGCACGGTAGATTCGGAAAAATCGAGTAAAAACATAAAATCCTGCATTTGCTTGTCTGGAATAATCAGAAATTGATTATTTTCGAGATTTCGTAAATAAACCATTTTTATATTCGATTCATCCAATAAAGCACGAGCAGTTTGATGATCGGTTCTTATAAATAACAAGCCGGGAACTATTGGCTTTTCTCTTTCTATTTTTCTACCGTCTCGCTCAATCATTACAGCACGAAAAGGAATGAAATTCTCGATAGATTGCTCATCTAACCAAGCTTTCATTTTTCTTTCTGTTTGATATTTTACTTTTGCTGCATACCAGTTCATAGCTTCGCTCCTTTTTTGAAAATTATAATCATACAAGAACAAAGGTTTGACTTTTAGTTTTCGTCAGTATAATAGTTACTTTCTTTACTACCATAATGTCCGTATCCATATCCTCCATAGCCATAAATATTTTCGTCACTCACAGCATTCAAAACAATACTTAAATTATTCAATTTTTTCTCCTTATACAGTTCTTGAATTTCAGGCAAGACTTTTTTTAATGTAAAATCCGACCTTAACAGGAAAATCGAAGCTAAGGCATAGGAATTGATATTGTAAGCATCCGCTACTAAACCGATAGGAGCAGTGTCTATTATAATGTAATCATAATCTCTTCCTATAGCTTGAAACAGTTGTCCCAACCGTTCGGAAGATAATAATTCGGCAGGATTCGGCGGGAAAATACTCACAGGAATTATATCTAAGTTTTTGTGAAACCGATGAGATTTATCTATAACATCACCAATTCTTACACTCGGATCCGATAAAAACATAGAGCTTCCTTTTTCAATGTCCGTCATTCCGAGTGTTTTTATTAATATTGATTTTCGCAAATCCAAATCGACTAACAAGGTTTTTCTTCCCATCGTAGCTAAAGACATAGCAAGATTTCGAGAAAAGAAACTCTTTCCATCTCCGCTGGTAAAAGAAGTAACTGATATTACTTTTCTTCTTTCGTTTCCTACAATAAAGTCCAGATTAGAAATAACTGTTCGGAATCGCTCAGCCATCGATGAACGGACTTTCAATACCGGAAAAGGATCCTCATTTTTCAATATCGGAATAAATCCGAGAAACGGTGCTGTGATTACCTTTGTTACATCTTCTTTTGTATGAATTTTATTATCGAATAAATCTCTGATATAAATAACTACAACCGGAATGATAATCCCTAAGATGAAAGCTGCAAATAAAATAATCATCTTTTTCGGCTTGACGGGAATTTTATTGAAAAAAGCCGGATCAATTACCCTTGCATTAGGAGTTGCCATTACCAAAGATAATCCGGTTTCTTCCCGTTTTTGTAATAAATAATTGAAAATTGTTTCTTTCAAGCTCTGTTGGCGGAACAAATCCCGCGATTCGCGTTCCTGAGTAGTTAAAGTACGGGCTTTCCCCATGTACATGTTTTCCTGCCGTTGTAATTCTCTGATATTAGTTTGTAAACTGGATTCAGCAATACTAATGCCTTTCAGCAGGTTATCACGTATCAAAGCGATTCGGTTATTGAAATCAATAAGTCGTGGGTGATTTTCCGACATCGTTACGGTTTCTCTTCCTCTTGCTAAAACTTCATCATTATATTTACCAATCAAAGAAATGACGGTCGGATCGCTTAGCCCTACATTTGCCGGAATTGCATTATTTTTATTAGCCGGATTCATTAAATAATCTTTAAGATACCTGAGAAGATTCAGTTGAATTTCTGAATCAGTTATTTTCTTGCTATATTCGCTGGAAGAAGTTAGCAACAATTGCCCCTGAGCTTGCAAGTCGGTAATTCCTTGTGATTTTTGATAATCCTCAACATTTTTCTCAGCCGTTTCCAATTCGCCGGAAACCGATCTTAAACGTTCATCTATGAAAGCAATCGTACTTTTAGCTACATAGTTCTTATCATCAATAGCATTTTTATTATAATGCGATACCAAAGTATTTATAATATCCTGTCCTTTTTGAGGCGTAGGCGTTATAATAGATAATTCTACCACACTTGAAGTTTTGCTCACAGTGTTGATATCTACACTTGGAAGATAAGTCGGATTAAGCGATACTTCTATCGGGAAAGATTCGGTTCCGAAAGGATTAAGCACAAATTTTATAACTCCCCACGGCGAACTTAATTCTTCCCCTATTACCACATTCTGATCGAAGTCTTCTTTATTGGAATGTATCGATAATATATTCTCATTCTTCAAGTTCACGATAAATGAACCGGGTTTCATTATATTCTGAACCATAACAAAAACCGGTGTTTGGTTATAGATTTCTTCCGTTTTTATTGCTCCGCTTTTGAAATAACTGGCGCTAATCCGGAGACTGTCCACCACACTTTTCATTAACGCTTGGGAACGAAGCACTTCGATTTCGTTATCTAAATTACTCTTTGGCGCAACGATGCCTAAATCACTAAAAGCGGATGTCATATCTATTGTTTGGCCTTTCCTGTCGTCGCTGATTATGATTCTTGAAAAAACTTTATATTCAGGCGTTGTATATAAAAGATATGCGTAAGCTAACCCTAAGCAAATCACAATAGATAATATAAAAAATTTCCAATAGCGCAGGTAATGAAAAAAAATCTCGGCAATGGAAATTTCATCTTGTTCACTATTTTCGGACTGAAAATTGTTTGACTCCATAATTTATAATTAATATATTATCTATTTTCGGATAATAAGCGAAAGAATAGTGATAGTCACTGAAATTAAAGACACGAGAAGCGGTAAATTCTGATTATAAGTAGAAGTTCCGGCTCTTGTTTTATTAGGAGATACATACAAGATATCGTTCTGACGCAAGTAATAATATGGTGAAGAGAAGAGGTCGGAAGATGTTAAATCAATTAAATAACATTTCATTTCTCCGTCTTCTATTCGTCTCAGTTGTATATTGTGGCGTTCTCCGTAGATAGTAAGGTCTCCGGCTAAAGCAATCGCTTGAGGGATTGTAATTTTCTCGTCTGTAACAGTATATACCCCCGGATGGTTTACTTCGCCTAAGACGCTAACTTTATAATTCAAAAAACGAATATTGACTATAGCCTGCTCTGTCAGAAATTTAGAAATTTCTTTTTGCAACAAAGCAATAGCTTCCGTTTTAGTTAAACCGGCTAAATGGATTTCTCCGACAAGCGGAAAGTTAATATTTCCTTTTTGATCAACCAAATAAGCCAAAATATCATAAGATGCAGCTGTCATGTTTCGATTAAGTTGACTGTAATTGAAAACCTCAACAGCTTCCGGCGTAGAAGCAGATACTGTTATAAAAAGGTTATCATTCGGCATAATTTTAGTTTTATATTCAATATTGTCTATATATTGGGGCGATAAATCCTGAAAATACAGAATATCTCGTTTTGAACCGCAAGAGGAAAATAAAAAAAACGTAATAAGTATTAATGCTGTAAAATAATAAGTAAACTGATGTTTCATTAGAATCAACAAACTATAAATAATAAATATGTCAAACTATAACCAATTCTGTCTCTTTATTTATAAATTAAAATAAACGGGAAAATTCTTGCAAATGTACATATTTTATTTTAATTTGAATGTAAGATTACTATTGTATCTCAAAACACCAATTTTTCTGCTTGCGAATTTAAGAAATAATTACATTTCATGATTAAGATTTTAATTCCATAATTGTTAGTAATGTAATTAGCAATACGTTGATGTGCATTATCATTACGGATAATATGTTCCCAATAATTGCGCTGCCATAATTTTTTGTTAAACGGTTGCCAATC
>JGI24699J35502_11134068_pt1 | contig 28127 bp, 19 predicted proteins | sample TergutMp193P4_FD_35502 | JGI IMG/M metagenome (IMG submission 35502)
ATTTCTTTTTATTCAATGTTTCAATCCGTTTTTTCAGATCGGGATGACTTGAAAATAATTTTTGATATTTACTGTTTTCGGGCGTACCGGCTTCTTCTTGCAATTTTAACAATTCGCCTAATGCCGCCGCCATATTGTCCGGATCCTTTCCGCATTTTTTCAAAAATTCATACCCGTAAGCATCGGCAGCGCTTTCTTGCTTTTGCGAGTATTGCGAATTAGCGAGCGTTTCAGCCAAACCGCCTAATTGAGAATCGCTCAGTTGATTTGCCGTATTTCCTCCCACGGCTCCGGCGGCGTCTTTTAACGCGGAAACCCTTAATGCGGTAACAAAAGCGTCTTTTGAGTCTGTATTTGCCACATGACCTATTTCATGTCCGATAACCGCTAATATCTCGTCATCGGTCATTAAATCTATTAAACCGGCAAAAACGCGAACATCTCCGTTAGCACAGGCAAAGGCGTTAACATCAACTACATAATATGGCAATATATTCAAATGCAATGATTTAGCTAAATCAGCCGGAATAACCGAAACAATTTTGGCTAAGCGGTCGGCAACCGCTTTCATTCCCGCATCCGTATCGGTCGTTTTACATACCTGATTATGCGCATCCATCCAACTCATGTATTCGTTGGTGTATTCTATAACCTCCGCATCGGATATAGTCAAAGATTTGACTCCTTTGGAAGCGGCGTCTATTGCCTTATCCATTTTAATTTTTCCGAACTGAGCGCTTGCCAAGATATTACACAGCAAAGCTAAAACAATTGTAAATACTATTCGTTTCATAAAATTACGTTTTAAAAATTCAGGTTTATAAATAAGTCTATGATATTTGATGCGAAGATAATTAGTTTTATACTTATATCCAAATAAAAATTAAAACTTAAATTCCGCTATTTTCAAAAGTCCTTCGCCATTGGATTTTTTCTCTTTTGACAGTTGTACGCAAACTACTTGACATTGTTCCTTTTTGTCTGAATAGGAAGTATATATTTCAATCATAATGGTAGAAGGACCTTCCGCTTTTACTTGAGAATCGCCAAAATAGTTCACAAACACCTCATATTTACCCGAAATTGCTTTTTTCAACATAAATTGCTCGGGCCCATATCCTTGCGTAATATCTCTGCTGATTCGGCCTCCGATTTCCGTTCTTGAATGGCCATAAAAACAAGTTTCACCGCGCGGATCTTTTACGTGTAAATCAATATCGGTATTATTCATATTCCAGTTAATAACTACGCGAATATCTACCGGCATCGCTTTTATTATTTTTTTGTCTATTGCCGAAGTATTTAACGTTTTATTTTGATCAATCAATCGGTTGATTTCCGTTACCGCCACTTCTTCTATGCCTGCGCTTTGCATGTTGATATTCGATGCGTACGATTGGGTTAATACCGAATATAAGCTATCGAGCGCTGCCTGATAATTTCGATTGTCGGCTAAGGCTAATGCGTAATCACGATAACTTTGCGGCTCAAAAGGACGCCATTGGATAACTTTTTCACATATATATGCTTCGAGCGCATACATTTTGTATTCTTTCAAACGGTAACTGAGTAAGCGATAAAGCGAAGCGTTTTCCAAATCCATATCGGCAATACAAGTCAATATCCTAAGCGCCTTTTCTCGATCGTTCAAACGGAAAAACCAATCGGCCATATCGAAATAGAAGTCCGGTGTCCCGATATAATCCGGGCGGAGTTTTAAATAGAGGGTATAATCGGCTTCCGCTTTTCCCGTCAGTTGGTTAAGATATTCTTTGTCTTGCTTAATCGGAGTTATTTGAATTTTGGGTTGTGAAATCTTTGTTGCGTTACCTGAAATTTCTTTATTAGCTTCTTCTACACGACGTTCACGTAAATCAACGTCAGTTACCCTGTTATATGCTGCAACTGAAATATCAGCTTTCCTTTCAATCAATTCCTGTTGAGTTACCATTATTTCTTCAACAGAATTTTCTTCAGCCCTGTCGGCGAGATCAATATCCTCTTTATCCGGCTGCGGATATTTATTTTTTACCGGCGTAAAATAGGTATTCCACCATTGCTGTAAATCTTTAGCTGAAGCAATAGCTGCATTCAAAAAATTTTGTTGCATGCGACGCAATTCATCTTCTTGTCCTTTTTTCCACCGAAAATAATCGGCTTGTAATTCAGCCGGAGGAACAATATTATAGGTAATATAATCTTGAAGCGTTTCCAACACAATCAAAGAAGTATTGCGGGTAACAATTCCGAATTGCTGTCCAAGTTCGGTTAATTCTTGCTTGTTTTGTTCATAGCGCATATCTAATTCATTGATTTTTTTCTGCGCCCAAATACGATATACATTTCCTTGCTTCGTAGCGTTTTTTGCATCTAACTTCACTTGAATCCGTTGTTCTGGGCGATTGCCGTAACCGAAAAGCAAAGTAAGCGTTGTTTGTTCGGTTTCCGCAATTCCCGCAATAGAGAAACTGCCGTTCACCGGCGTTGATACGGAAGGATAAACTTCCTTGACATTTCCGTTGGATTCAATTCCCAAAAAATGAAGCGTTTCGTAAGTTAACTCTTTTTCCAAAGCGGATTGAGAAAGACTATTTAAATTGATAAATTTTCCGTTTGTTTGTGCCGCAATCCATTTCATCGCACTGTAATCGGCTTTGGGAGAAGAAACAATACAATGTACGGGATGCTCTGAAAAATCGGGGCATGAAGCGACAAAGTCGGCATCGCTTAATGTGGACAGTCCATCGGAGAAAAATAAAAATTCGTCGGAAGAAATATTTTTTAGTCGGATTGTGCTGAAATCAGTGCCTCCGTCGTAAACGACCGACTCAAGCATTTGTCGTAAAGCCGACCAATCTCCATTTCGGATTGAAAACGTTTCTTTTTTATTTAATTGATTATTTAGTAAATAGAGTGAAATTTCCAAATCTTTTTTATCGCTGATAATTTTATCCAGAACTTCCAATTCTTTGGTAATATTGCGATGTTGACCGCTTAACGAAGCGTCCCAAATAATTCCTATCCGATTGCCCCACTGTTTTTTGCGAGTTTCCGCTTTAGGAAGGCAAGACGCTATGAAATAATAACTTCCTGATGCCGATTGCATCAATATTTGCGGTACCTCAACCGGAGCCGGCATGGAAAACACAAGGGAACGTTCGGCTTGATAATTTTTCCGAGCAAAGCTTGCAACCAGATTTTCACCTTGTTTGTCAAACTGCAATTCTTCCGACAGGTTTTCCTGTATTTTAGGTTTTACATCTGATTTCCATACAGTCGCCTTCACCGAAAAATTTTCGATAGCTTCTTTGTAATCCATCGGCAAACGGTAGTAATACGCATTTTTTTCGACGGGTAACTCTTCTTCATATTCAATTGAAATGGTACGGGTTCCATTCGATGGAATCGGATAAATTCGCGTGCGGAAATTGTTTCCTTCAACTCTTTCGAGCAATCCGGGGTCTATACGACGTTGTTCGATTTCTTCAAAAACCTGGGTTGCTTTCGCTTTTTCAACCGGAACGGCATCCCGCATTTTTCCGTTGATATCTAAAGCATAAGCGCTGACCGTCACGCCATCGGGCAAAGGGAAAAGCAATTCGCCTTCAAGCGCTCGATTGGTTCGGTTTTTAAAAGACATAGTAAACCGCGTTGATGCGATATTCCCGCTTATTTCAACTTGAATATCCAGCGATTGCAAATACACTTCCGAACTGTTTTTTTCTCCGTTGATTTTCAGTACGGGTAATTGAGCTTTCGGTAAAACAATTTCGGAATCGGATACTTCGTCCGGAACTTGAGCTTTTACTCCCGATGAGTTCATTGAAAGCGCAAATAGAATAATTATTCCGATTAAAACGCTTGTCAAAAGATTAGTTAAGAAATTAAACGAATTTTTCATTGCTTTTATTTTTTAGTGTTTTTCAAAATAGATGCCGGATATTTTGAAATTCCATAAAGCAACTCTTTAAATTTCGGTTAATTGTTTTTAATTTTATAAAATAAGCCTATACATACATAAAATTTTAATAGGGGATAGTAATAACATAATCGTTTTTGTATTTCTCATTAAATTCTTTGCAAGCTTCCGTAGCATGTTCGTTTTTTGCCCACGAACGACGAGCGACTCCTCCCATAACGTCCCACAGCATTGCCGTTTGCAGGATTTCATCCACTCGCCGGCTGCCGTCCAATACCATGCCGAATCCGCCGTTGATGGCTTTTCCTATACCTACGCCGCCGCCGTTGTGTAATGCAACTAAACTCATGCCTCGTGCGGCATTTCCTGCAAAACATTGTACCGCCATGTCCGCCATTACATTACTTCCATCTTTGATATTTGCAGTTTCGCGAAAAGGCGAATCGGTACCGCTGACGTCGTGATGATCGCGTCCCAGCATAATGGGGCCTATTTCGCCTTGCCGTACCATTTCATTGAACCGCAATGCGATTTTCAATCGTCCTTCGGCATCGGAATACAAAATACGGGCTTGTGTGCCGACTACCAAGTTGTTTTTTTCGGCATCCCGAATCCATTGGTAATTATCCCGATCTTGTCCCCGACGATTGGGGTCTATACAAGTCATTGCCGCCCGGTCGGTTCGAATCAAATCTTCATGCTTTCCGCTCAAGCAAACCCATCGAAAAGGACCGTAGCCGTAATCAAATAATTCGGGACCCATAATATCTTCCACATAGGAAGGCCAAATGAAACCGTCTTTTTCATCGTTTCCGTTTTTTGAAATTTCTTTGACGCCTGCATCATAAATCGCTTTCATGAAAGAATTTCCGTAATCAAAAAAGTAAACGCCTTTTGCCGTAAGCTTCTTGATTATTTCAAAATGTCGCCGCAAAGAAACGTTTACCAAACGATGAAATTCTTCTCGATCTTCTTTTAACAGCCGTGTACGTTCTTCAAAAGAAATTCCTGCCGGACAATAGCCGCCGTCATAAACCGCATGGCAGGAAGTCTGGTCGGAAAGTAAATCAATTGAAATATCGTTTTGTTCGGCGTATTCCAACAGATTAACAATATTTCCATGAAAAGCGATGGAGTAGGGGATTCGCTCGTTGAGGTATTTCTTCGCTAATGCAAAGGCTTCTTGCGGACTTTGGGTTTCGGAACGCACCCATCCTTGATTTTTACGGGTTTCAATCCGCGAAGCGTCCACTTCGGCGATAATCGCGACCGCTCCGGCTATTTCGGCGGCTTTGGGTTGCGCTCCGCTCATTCCGCCCAAACCGGACGATACGAATAATTTTCCTCTCAAATCGCTGCCGGAAGGAATGCCCAATTTCAATCGTCCGGCATTTAACAAGGTGTTAAAAGTTCCGTGAACAATGCCTTGCGGCCCGATATACATCCAACCGCCGGCTGTCATTTGTCCGTAATTGGCAACCCCCATTTGAGCCGCTATTTCCCAATCGGTCAGATTATCGTACATGCCGACCATCATTGAATTGGTAATAATTACACGCGGAGAATAGGGATGCGATTTAAAAAGTCCCAACGGATGTCCCGATTCGACGACCAAGGTCTGTTCGTTTGTTAATATTTGTAAGTATTGTTTAATCAAACGGTATTGCATCCAATTCTGGCAGACTTGTCCGGTTTCTCCGTAAGTAACCAATTCGTAGGGATACAGCGCAATATCGAAAGACAAATTATTATCAATCATCACTTGAAACGCTTTCCCTTCGATGCATTTTCCTTCATATTCATCAACCGGCTTCGGCTGAATGTCGCCTTCCGGACGATAACGATAGCCGTAGATTCTCCCTCGCGTATGCAATTCGTCTAAAAACTCCGGCGCTATTTGATTATGCAGTTCGGTGGGAATATACCGCAGTGCATTTTTCAATGCGACTTCGGTTTGGGATTGACTCAGTCGAAATCCGCGATCGGGAGCTCGACGAATTCCTGCTATGAATTTAGGATAATCCGGTAATTGATTACTTATTCCGCTGATCATAACGTTTTATTTTTGGGTGTGATTATTTACTGCGAAGATAGTTAGTTTTATAATTATTTCCAAATAAAAGTTATTGATATATAGACTTAATTGTAAATTGCTTTCAAAATTTGTATCTTTGACATCATAAACGGCAATGTATTCGATAACATAAAAAGAGCAAATATATGAATGACAAACAGATACGAAAACTTGAAAATCTTGTATCGGAATACAAACGGGTTATGCGGGGACAAGTAAATTTAGAAAAATTAACCTATTATGCTGTTACCTATCATTCAACGGCAATAGAGGGCAGTACGCTTACAGAGGGGCAGGTTTATAATTTACTTGATTTAGATATATCTGCCAAAAACAAGCCCTTTACCGAGCAACAAATGGTAATTGACCACCAAAAAGCCCTTGTTTTCACACTGAATAAAGCGAAAAATCATACACCGATTACAGAAGTTTTAATAAAAGAAATCGGGGCGATGGTTGTAAAAAACACAGGTGGAGTTTACAATACGGCATTAGGAACGTTTGACAGCACAAAGGGCGATTACAGACTGTTGAATGTGTTTGCCGGGGCGCGGCGTTTTCCCGACAGCAGTAAAGTACCTGCACTTATGAAAACGCTTGTAAATGAAATAATTGAGAAAACAAAAACGGTGAAAACATTCAATCAAAAATGTGAATCAGCTTTTGAAATACACTACCGATTGGTAAGCATACACCCCTTTGCAGACGGCAACGGACGTACAAGCCGGCTTTTAATGAATTATATTTTGACAATGTTTGATTTGCCGATATTTTATGTTTTTAAGAGCAGCCGTATATCCTACATTCAAGCATTGGAGCGAGCGCGAAATACAGATAATCCCCCCGTTTTTTACAATTTCATGTATCGGCAATATCAAAAATTCCTTGAAAAAGAATTAAAAACCGGTTAACACAATTCAAAATTTTCTGCGATGGCAGTTGCAATTTCTTTCAATTCTTCTGGAGTTAATTTTTGTTTCGGGTTATTGAAAAGCATGTCCGACTCTTTCGTAATAGGTAGCAAATGGATATGAGCATGTGGAACTTCCAGACCGATAACGGTTACGCCGACACGTTTACACGGAATCGCTTTTTTTATTGCCGATGCCACTCGTTTAGAAAAAATCATCAGATCGCCCAGCGTTTTGTCGTCCAAATCGAAAATATAATCTGTTTCTTTTTTGGGGACTACCAATACATGTCCCCTTACTAAGGGATTAATATCCAAGAAGGCATAAAAATCCGAATTTTCGGCTACCTTGTAGCTTGGGATTTCTCCTGCAATTATTTTACTGAAAATAGTCATAATGTAATATCAATTATTTCGAAAGACATCAAACCGCTCGGCACTTTAATTTCTGCAATATCGCCTATTTTTTTGCCTAACAACCCTTTTCCGATCGGCGTATTCACGGCGATTTTACTTTCTTTCAGATTCGCTTCGCTCTCCGACACCAAGGTATAAACCATTTTTTGGTTGTTTTTCGTATTCCGTATAGTCACCTTATTCAAGATTTGCACACTATCGGTCGAAATTTGGCTTTCGTCAATCAGCCGCGCATTGGAAATTAAGCCTTTCAATTGGGCTATTTTCGCTTCAACAATACCTTGCATTTCTTTTGCCGCATCGTACTCTGCATTTTCCGACAAATCGCCTTTATCCCGCGCTTCTGCAATTTGCTTGGAAATCGCCGGACGCCTTTCCGCTTCAAGAAAATTCACTTCTTCCACCAGCTTATTATATCCCTCCCTGGTCATATAATGAATTGCCATAGTTAATTAATTTTTTGATACCAAATTAAAAACAAAAAAGAATTCCGACCATTCAAGGTCGGAACTCTCAATAAATTATTAAAATTACTCTTATGAAAACGCTAATGTAAGTTAGCAATGCAAAATTAATGACTGTTTATTTAAATTCCAAATTTAAAACTATGTTTTATAACATATTTTTATTTCAAGCAGGAAAGAATGTCGGATTCTAATTCGGCATAATTTTCCACCCGTTTAACAAATTCTCCTTTTCGATTGAGAATAAAACCCGTCGGAAGTTCGCGAACATTGTATTTTTTTATAATATCGGAATCAACGGATTGCGGATCTATAACGCATATCCAAGGAAGATTAACCGCTGCATTTTTCCAGAAATGTTCATCGGTATCCAACGATATTTGATAAATCCGGAATCCTTGCGCGCGATATTTCTCATATACTTTCGCCAACTGTTGATTGTGTAACGGCGATTCATTCATTTCGTAAGCCGTAAAATCTACCAAAACCACATTATCTTTCCCGATTTCCGAAAGGCGATAGGCTTTATTATCAACCGATAAAAGCGATACATCGAAATAATCTTTGCTGTCAACCATATTCGCATCAAAGTTGCGAGCCTGTTCTCCGCGCATAATGGCTAAAGCGGTAGTGAATAGATTCACCAAATGTTTTGTTCTCGGAGCCTCCGGATAACGCTGGTTCCAATTGTTAGCCACCGCCCCGTAAGCTTTAGAGTCGCTTTTATCGTAAGGATCAAATAGTAATAAACCGTTGACTTGTTGAAATAAAGCAAAATATGCCGAAGTCGAAGCCGGATTGTCGTAAATGAAATTGGTCGCTTCTTTTTTGTATTCTTTGATACAGGCATTTGCTTTTTCACTGTATTCATCTGCGGTAATCGTTTGGGAACGATAATCTTTTTGCAATTGATTAAAAGTTTCGCTTGTTTTTAACTGTAATAAAGTCAATGTTTTAATATACTCTGATTCCGACGAACCTTCCACCGTATAATCTTGTGCAAATCGGAGCGTATCCGAGTTAATCGTAATGATTTCGGTACTGTCAACCGCGAAATTAATCAATTGATTGTTCAGCCGCAAGCGGTAGAAATCCGGTACAGTCGGTCGTTCATGTTTGAATTTATATAAGCCGTTTTTACTTAATTTTACCGAGTCCAAAAGGATTGCTTTCGATGTGGTTACATTTTCCAAATAGAGTACCTTTTCATTTCCGTCTTTAATCATACCTTTTACGGTAAATCGGTTTTTGTCGGAACAAGAAATAAAAATTCCGACGATCGGAATTAAGAATACAAATTGAATTATAAAATTTCGTTTCATTTTTTATTATAATGGAATTTTAGGCGCAAATATACGATATTTCCCTTATTTTTAATTATCTTTGCACGATTTTAAAGAAGAAAAATATATTTTAGAAACGATTATTTATGATTAATCCTATTGTAAAGAAGATTGATTTGGGTGATGGAAGAGTCATTACCCTTGAGACCGGAAAATTAGCCAAACAGGCTGACGGAGCGGTCGAGTTGCGTATGAATAACACGATGATGCTGGCAACCGTTTGTGCGGCGAAAGAAGCGGCGCCGTGTGCAGATTTTATGCCCTTACAAGTTGAATATAAAGAAAAATATTCTTCTTTCGGACGTTTTCCCGGAGGATTTACGAAACGAGAGGGTAGGGCATCCGATTATGAAATTTTGACCTGCCGTTTGGTTGACAGGGCTTTACGTCCTTTATTCCCCGATGATTATCACGCAGAAGTTTTTGTAACTATCGTCTTATTTTCCACCGATGGAGAAGATATTCCCGATGCCTTGGCCGGATTGGCGGCTTCGGCTGCATTAGCCGTTTCCAAGATTCCTTTCAACGGACCGCTGGCGGAAGTGCGTGTTGCCCGTATTGACGGACAATTCAAAATCAATCCTACTTTTTCCGAATTGGGAAAAGCCGATATGGATATTATGGTCGGAGCTACCATTGACAATATTATGATGGTGGAAGGTGAAATGAAAGAAGTATCCGAAGCCGAATTGCTTGACGCCATTAAATTTGCCCATGAAACGATTAAGCAAATGTGTCAAGCGCAAATTGAATTTATGGAAGAAGCGGGTACGACGGAAAAAAGCGAATATTCGCACGAAGTCAACGACGAAGCGTTACGTGAAGATATTAAAGCCAAATTATATGACAAGGTATATGCAATCGCTAAATCCGGACAAGGAAAACAAGAGCGCAGCGATGCATTCAAAGCCATTGCGGATGAATATAAAGCCCAATTTACCGAAGAAGAGTTGACGGAAGAAAAAGTCGCTTTAATTGAGAGGTATTATCATGCCGTAGAAAAAGAAGCGATGCGTCGTTGTATTCTTGACGAAGGCATTCGGTTGGACGGTCGGAAGACAACGGATATTCGTCCGATTTGGTCGGAAGTTGATTATATTCCGGGACCTCACGGAGCGGCTGTTTTTACTCGAGGAGAAACCCAAGCTTTGGCAACGGTTACTTTAGGCACCAAATTAGACGAAAAACTCATTGATGATGTATTGAATATTGAAAAAGAACGTTTTCTTTTGCATTACAATTTTCCACCGTATGCAACCGGTGAAGCGCGTCCGCAACGGGCGGTCGGTCGTCGGGAAATCGGTCACGGAAACTTGGCGCATCGGGCGTTGGAACCCGTGATACCCGAAAATTATCCGTATTGTATTCGTATTGTATCCGATATTTTGGAATCCAACGGTTCATCTTCCATGGCAACCGTTTGTGCCGGAACGCTTGCATTGATGGATGCCGGCGTGCCGATTAAAAAACCGGTTTCCGGTATTGCCATGGGATTGATTTCCGAAAACAAAGGCGCCAATTACGCTGTTCTTTCCGATATTTTGGGCGATGAAGACCACTTGGGCGACATGGATTTCAAAGTAACGGGAACCAATGAAGGAATTACGGCTACTCAAATGGATATAAAAGTGGATGGATTATCGTATGAGATTCTGGAAAACGCTTTGGCGCAAGCGAAACAAGGACGTGAGTATATTTTGAGTAAAATACTGGAAACGATTTCCGAACCGCGCGAAGATCTGAAACCGCACGCTCCGAGAATTGAAGTAATCATTATTGCAAAAGAATTTATCGGCGCGGTCATCGGCCCGGGCGGCAAGATTATTCAAGCCATGCAGGAAGAAACGGGAGCTACCATCTCTATCGAGGAAATTGACGGGATCGGCCGGGTAGAAATCGCTGCCAATAACAAAGCCGCCATTGATGCCGCCATGGCTAAGATTAAAGGAATTGCTTCTGTACCCGAAGTCGGCGAAGTATATGAAGGAAAAATCCGTTCGATTATGCCTTACGGCGCTTTTGTCGAATTTCTTCCAGGCAAAGACGGGTTACTCCATATTTCCGAAATTGATTGGAAACGCTTGGAAACCGTTGAAGAAAGCGGTTTGAAAGAAGGCGACACCATAGAAGTAAAGCTGTTGGATATTGACCCGAAGACCGGTAAATTCAAACTATCCAGAAAAGTATTACTCCCTCGTCCGGAAAGAACAGAACGTTCGGAAAGACCCGAAAGACCCGAAAGGACGGAAAGAGAAGACCGTCCGAATCGTTCGGAAAATGGCGGCGGATTCAAAGGAAGAAAGACGAGGTAAATAGAATCACATTTTAAATAGTTTTGTGCCATTCTAAAATTTGTATTTAACCCATCTTACTGCAAGATGGGTTAAATTGTATATCGCCTCGAAGAAATGATAGGATTTATGTTAATATAATTATAGCGGATAATTATTGTTTTATTTGTTTCATGATATCATAATAAAACCACTTCGGCAAATGCAGGTTTTCGGTGACGATTTCCGCCTTTCCCGGTGTAAGGCAAAAGGATAGCAGTTCTTCCTTGCCATTACAAATCAAATGGAATTACTTAGCCATCGTACTTTTACTGGCTTTGACAATGTCATCAAAAACCCTGTTCGTTTGATATACGCTCCTTAATCGCTGCAAAACAATCATAATTTCATTGCCGGACATTTCACGGGAGCGATTGCGGTGCTTTTTACCGTCTTCGGGCAGTAATTGTACCATTTAAAAATTTCTAAACATTTTGTACACGGGTGTACATTGAAACGCTGTACAAAGAGGTATTTTAAAACAAAAATACCTCCCGTAAGCATAAGCATACAAAAGGTAAATTATTGATTTTCAGTTTGTGACTCCGAAGGGATTCAAACCCCCAACCTTCTGATCCGTAGTCAGATGCTCTATTCAGTTGAGCTACGGAGCCATTTTATTTTTGCGACTGCAAATGTAGAGCTTTTTTTTCTTTTATGCAAATTTTTTGTTGAGTTTACGGAATAAATTTCGGACCGAAAATTAAATATCCGATATTTAACCCGAAATTCCAATTGTTTTTCGGATAACTGTAATAGTTAGTAAATAAACTGACCGACATGAAGGGAAGTTGAGCGACTAAAGTAATCTCCCCCAAATAAGCCGGATGCGTAAATAATTGACCGTAATAAGCTTTATTTTCTTCACGCCATATCGGATAAATCGGGAAAAAACCGTGAAAATCGCCTCGTAAATGAAAGGTAGAGTTTAATTTCCAAATCGGAACAATTCCACCGGCCAAAAATTGATTGGCTCGAAAAGCTTCATTAAAAACTATTTTACTGAATAGGGTAGGGGTGTAAAAAGGCGCTTGCAAAACGGAGGCCGTATAATTACTCAACAAATTCTTGCCGGATAAAACGCCTTCCAACATATAACCGATATTAAATTTCGAATTGATCATATGAATATTATACATAAATGCATCTATCTGAACCCAAGACTGATATTGTGAGTTTTCGGATTTGGTTTTAGCCGGAGAAAAATTCTCGTTTCCGGAAATATATTGAGCATATACATGATGATCTTGTCCTTGTATGGGATATTGCTTCGCATCTTGCGTATTTTTTTTATATGATAAACCGGTAGAAAACAGGTTATAAACGCTTTTATCAAAATTGTTTAAAAGATAAGGTCCTTTGGTGTTTTGATAATATTTATCTTCCAAACTGCCGTATTCCAAGAAAACATCTATTCGGGCTTTATTTTGGAAAGGAAATCCGACTCCCACTTTTCCATAAGTCTCTCGCTGATGGATAAATGTAGAAACGTCGGTGTCAATAAACAATTTTTCGCTTTCATAAAATTTCCGATAATTATGTACTGCCGTCGCGGAAATATCCATCGGAAAAGTCGAGGAGGGGACTTCAATTTTTCCGGTTAAAGCAACGCCATTGTAGGTATTCCCGACCTGCATATCCAGATTTAATCCGGAAGAAAATTCGGTCAAACTCTGGTAACCTATCCCTAAATATAATTGATTAGCGCTCATTGATGAAATATTTCCGCCAAAAGCGATTGTAATTTCATTACGGATTTGAACGTCAAGGTATAAATCAAAGGTATTATTATCCGCATCCCAAACAGCATACGGATAAATTTCCTGTATTTTAGGATTGGATAAAAGATGAAAGTAGGTTTGCTTGAAATCGTCTATGGTGAAACGAGTTTGATTGTCTCTATGGATTTGTTTTTCGATATATTCTTTTTGTACGCTGTTGACTCCCGTTATGTAAATATTTCGGAATACAAGCGCCGGCAACGAATTTTTATAAATTCTTCGTCTTTCCGTGAGTTCATCCAAACTGACGCGACGTTTAACCAATTCTTTGATGGAATCCATTAATTCCGTAGCCGCTTGGTATCCCATATCATATAGCATTTTTGATTTATTGAAATCAAGTAAATTGACATCATCCAAAATAGAACTCATTATAATTCCGTCTTTGGGATCAATACTGTAAGAAGTTCGCTGCATAATAATACTTTCGACCAAAGTATATAAATCCATCTCGGTCGGTTTTTTCTTTTTAGTTCCGGCTACCGAAGAACCGATGATAAAATCGGGATGAAAAGCCTCTTTCATCGGATTTACCGGGAAGTTATCAAATATGCCGCCATCAAACAACGGAATACTGTCTTTCATTATCGGTTTGAAAACAAGAGGAAAAGTCATGGAAGCCCTGACGGCATCGCCTAAATTACCTGTTCGAAATACGACCATTTTTTTATTAAAAACATCGGAAGCAATACACAAAAACGGTACAAAAAGATTATCAAAATTTTCATTGCACCGTGCATTTGCTTGTGTAAACAATTGCAAAAATGCTTGGTTCATTTGTATCGGGTTGATTAAACTGTTGGGAAGCAAATCGGCGGTTCGAATATTCATCGAATCTTTTAAAGGCACATTAAACTTAATAAAATCAGGCTGATAAGGACTTTTTCTAAAAAAATATCGATATTTTTCTTCCACTTTTCCTGTTTGCCAATAGTAAAATTCATCCGACGTAAATAAATCTAAGATTTCATCCGGCGAATATCCCATTGCATATAAACTTCCTACGACAGCTCCAATGGAAGTTCCGGAAATACAATCAATTGGAATACCATTTTCTTCTAAAGCTTTAATGATGCCGACGTGTATGGCGCCTTTTGCGCCGCCGCCGCTTAATACTAAGCCGACTTTTTGCGGATAAGCGGATGTTAAACCGAATAATAAAAAAATAAATAATAAATCTCTCTTTTTAGACATTGGTCTGATTTTAGAAATAATTCCGGAATCCGTTAATTCACGGACAAAATTAAGCATTTTTCCAATCATGTAAAAATGTTAATAATACATTTTTTATACGGAAAAAAGCAGTACATTTGTGTAGAAATCCGTTAATACTAAATATGTATAATTACTATTATGTTTAATAGAGAAAATGAAAAATCCCCTTTCTTTCATCCTTGTTGGCTGCATTTGCAATGATGAAAGTAAGAAACTGTAAATATTTATGGCAAAATTAAAAAGCGTCTTTGTTTGTTCGCAATGCGGAAATGATTCACCCAAATGGCTCGGTAGATGTCCGGTTTGCGGTGAATGGAATTCGTATGTTGAAGAATTTATTTCCAAACAACATCTGGTAAAAGAATCGTCGGAACTGAGTAATTTCATTCCGCAGCAATCCAAACCGGTACTTTTGCAAGATATTACAACCGGTGATGAAATTCGTATGGATACGGGCGACCGGGAATTAAACCGGGTTTTGGGCGGAGGTTTGGTCCCCGGTTCTTTGGTTTTAATCGGTGGCGAACCGGGAATCGGTAAATCAACGCTTGTATTACAAACGGTCTTAAAACTAAATACTTACAAAATCCTGTACATATCGGGCGAAGAAAGCGCTAAACAATTAAAATTGAGAGCGGAACGATTAGAAAAGAGTAATGAAAATCTTTTTATTGTCTGTGAAACCAATTTAGAACGAATATTTGTACATATTAATAATTTGAAACCGGATATTTTAATAATAGACTCTATTCAAACAATTTATACAGAACGAATTGAATCCGGTCCCGGAAGCGTGTCTCAAGTTCGAGAATGTTCGGTAGCCCTGTTGAAATTCGCGAAAGAAACAAGTATCCCTACCCTACTAATCGGTCATATTAATAAGGAAGGAAATATTGCGGGGCCTAAAGTGTTGGAACATATTGTAGATACGGTTCTGCAATTTGAAGGAGATCAACATTATATGTACCGGATACTTCGCAGTATGAAAAACCGCTTCGGTTCTACTTCCGAATTGGGAATTTACGAAATGCGTCAAAACGGACTGCGGGAAGTGAATAATCCTTCCGAGATGCTTCTGACCCAAAATCATGAAGGACTGAGCGGTGCTGCGATTGCTGCCGCAATTGAAGGGATTCGTCCGTTTCTGATTGAAACTCAATCTCTCGTAAGTACTGCGGCTTACGGAATGCCGCAACGCTCGGCAACGGGATTCGATATTCGACGAATGAATATGCTGTTAGCGGTACTTGAAAAGCGAGCCGGATTCAAATTAATACAAAAAGATGTCTTTCTGAACATTGCCGGCGGATTGCGTGTCAGCGATCCGGCGTTGGATTTAGCGGTTATTTCAGCCATTTTATCTTCCAGTTTAGACATTGCCATTGACAGAGAAACTTGCTTGTCGGGAGAAGTCGGGCTTTCCGGAGAGATTCGGCCCGTGAACCGTATCGAACAGCGAATTTTGGAGGCTGAGAAATTGGGTTTCAACAAAATAATCATTCCTCACAATAATTTAAAAGGGTTCGATACGAACCGAATTTCCATCCGAATCGTCAGCGTAAAAAAAGTTGAAGACGCTTTTCGGGAACTGTTCGGATGAAAATGAATTATAAATTATGAGTTATAAATTATGAATTATGAATTAAAGATGACATAGCGCGCCTATAATTCATAATTTATAATTCATAATTCATAATTTATTAACTCTTTTACGGATTTAAATCCGTGTTTGTTCAAATAATTATCAATTCCTTCGATTGTTTTGATTGAAACGGTGGGGTCAATAAAATTTGCCGTACCGATTTGAATGGCCGTTGCTCCCGCTAAAATAAATTCGACCGCATCTTTCCAATTCAAAATTCCACCGATTCCGATAACCGGAATCTTAACCACTTTCGAGGTACGGTAAACCATTTGTAATGCAATCGGCTTGATGCAAGGCCCGGATAATCCTCCGGTGATTGTTGATAAAGCCGATTTTCTTTTTTCCACGTTAATGGCCATGCCTAATAAAGTATTGATTAAGGAAACTGCGTCAGCTCCTTCTGTTTCAACCGCTTTAGCTATTTCGGTAACATCGGTGACATTCGGTGTCAATTTAACGATCAAAACTTTATGATATACTTTGCGAACCGCTTTTACCACTTGAGCAGCGCTCGCAGAATCAATTCCGAAAGCCATTCCGCCTTGTTTAACATTGGGGCAGGAAATATTCAATTCAATTGCCGGGATTTTTTCCAAAGCATCAATTTTTTCGGCGCAGGCAACATATTCTTCAATTGTTGATCCGCTTACATTCACCATCATCCGAGTATCAATATTTTTAATTGCCGGATAAATATATGAAATGAAATAATCAACGCCTTTGTTTTGCAGTCCGACTGCATTCAACATACCCGAAGCTGTTTCCGCCATTCTCGGATAATCATTCCCTTCTCGCGGATGCAAAGTGGTTCCCTTTACAAATATACCGCCGATTTGGGATAAATCAATTAAATCTTCAAATTCTATCCCGTATCCGAATGTTCCTGAAGCCATTAGGACCGGATTCTTAAATTTCAAATTACCGATACTAACGTTTAAATTTGCCATGTTAAAGTGTTTATATTAAAAATAGGACCTTCAATACAAGTGCGCATATTTCCGGAAACGGTTTTTTCCACGCAACAAAGACAAACGCCCATTCCGCAAGCCATTGTGTTTTCGAGCGATACTTCTCCCGGAATAGAATGTTGACGGGCGTATTTTGCGACGGCAATCATCATCGGTTTGGGACCGCAGATGTATAAATAATCAAAATCGCCGGATTCCAAAATCGAATGGTTGGTCACAAAGCCTTTTTCACCGCAAGAGCCGTCTTCCGTTGCTAAATAAACCGTTCCGAATTTCCGAAACTCATCAATTTGAAGTAAATCGTTTTGAGATCTTGCACCCGATAAGAATACGGGTTTATAATTCAAAGCGGATAACCGAGCGCCTAAATAAAGAAGCGGAGCTACTCCGCCTCCGCCACCGACCAATAATAGCTTTTTGTTCGTATCCGGCGCTGAAAAAATATCTTCCGGAAGCGAAAAGCCGTTTCCCAAAGGATAAATCAAGTTGATTGAATCGCCGGGTCGGGATTTAGCCAGCCGACGCGTTCCGTCGCCGATTATTTGAATTAACAACCACAATTCATTCGCTTGCCTATCAATGAAATGAACGGAAATGGGACGACGTAAAAAAGTTGACGGCGAATCATCCACGCGAACTTGTACAAACTGTCCCGGCATCATTTCCGGAATTTCTTTATCGAGAGTTAGTTTTAATAAGGAGTAATGATCGTGAATCCGATAATTCTCTTTAACGACCCAATCGCCTATATATCGCATCTTATACTTAAATTGTTTTTTTATTTATTATCTCGGCAAAAGTAGAAAATTTTATTTATTCTTCCGATATAAAAGTCATAAAAGTTTTATCATTGAAAAAAATAATTATCTTATCAATTTTTTTTGAAATGTTATTTGATAAGTTAATATTCTTAATAACAGTCGAATCAATTGTGTTTTCCGGTTGTTTATCCTCGTTTTTTTGCGAATATTCGCGTCCGGTCGGCTTCACGGACGGTTCTGCGGTTGTTTTTTCTTCGAATAAATCCGGTTGCGTAAAAATTCGTTCCCTTTTATACATGGGGCCTTCGCCATTTAAAAACCATGTAGGTGAAATATCCGGGAAAGTTTTCAAGATTTTATCAATCGTATTTATACTCGGATCATTCGGTTTTCGTTTTTTCCCGCCTTCGCTTAAGATATGAGAAATTGTTGCTCGGCTGACATCAATTTTTTCGGCAAAAGAAGACGGTTTCAACCCTTTTTCTTCAATTATTTGTTTAATTCGCTCCCGCATCATGATTGAAGTTTTTAAATAATTACTTGAATTAATAATGCTACAAATGTATATATTTTTATTTACACAAGCAAATTAAATTTACAAAATAATAATTTATGAATGTAAATCAATAAAACAAGATAACAGTTTACTTTTGGAAATCAGTCCTGATTAATATTAAATATGACTTCAAAATTATCTGATATATATTTGATTTTTAATTCATTAATATTGTATAGATATGTAAAATTAACCTTTCGGAGCTATGAATTTACATAAATGAATTAATATTTATAATATCAGTTTATAAATTAATATATAAATTATTGGTTTTTAATTAAATATAAATATAAAAACATTGATTTAAAAAATAGTCATTACAAGTGTAAACGATAATTAATATTGTCTGTCTTATCAATATAGTTTACATTTGTATCTCTATAAATTTACTTATAATTTATTTTGTAAATTTAATTTTCATGTAAACTTATATAAAAGCGTAACATTTGTAAACAATTTCTCCGAGATTAAAATTCGATATGGGTTTACTGATTTCGTAATCAATTATGAATTATAAATTATAAATTTAGAGATTAACTGCATTTTCACATTTTCAAATTATTATGTAATTTTGTACCGTAGCCAATCGGTCTGTCGCTTTTTAATTTATGAAAAGAGGAAAGTCCGGACAACACAGAGCGCCCCGCTATCTAACGGATAGCTGTTTGTGAAAGCAGAGTTAAGTAGAAGAAAATAACCGCCTTTTTCGAAAGGTAAGGGTGAGAAGGTGAGGTAAGAGCTTACCGGTTCTTATAGCAATATAGGAAGCCGTACTATCGGGGGTTGCAAGGTCAAATATACCGACGCATGTAGAACGGCTCGTTCGATGTCGGGGGGTAGATCGCATGAATTTAATGGCGACATTAAATCAAGATAAATGACAGACGCTTGTTAGACAAGTACAGAATCCGGCTTACAGATTGGCTACATTTTTTCACTCGTCCCGGTTACATGTGTTACTTGTCACTGCTATTATTTGAACAAATCGTCAATTCCACTCGGATGAGTTAACTTATCTTCCGTATTATTTAATTGATTACTGCATGGATCGGCATATTTTGCCGGGATTTCAAACCGCTCGGTTTGAGAATATCCTAAGTTCGGATCATTATATACTTTTTGAAGAAATATTCCCATAATCGGGAGGGCCATCGTTGCTCCTTGTCCTTCCGACATCCGATCGAAATGAATATCTCGGTCTTCTCCTCCGACCCAAGCTCCTCCGACCAAGGAAGGAGTAAAGCCCATAAACCATCCGTCGGAATGATTCTGTGTCGTACCGGTTTTTCCTCCCATGGAAACCGTTATTTTGTGGTCTCTGCGTATCCGGCTACCGGTACCTCCGTCAACAACTCCTTGCAGCATACTTAACATTTTATAGCAGGCATCTTCATTGATTATTTCCGAGACTTGGGGTGAAAAAGTTTCTAAAATATTCCCGAAAATGTCCTCAATGCGAGTCACATAAATCGGTTCAATCCGGATTCCGTGATTGGCAAATACCGAATAACCGGAAACCATCTCGCTTACAGATGCGTCACAAGGGCCTAAACAAAGGGCAACGACCGGATCAATCGGACTTTTTAAGCCGAAGGAATGCAGTAAACGTGCAAAGGCATAAGGATTTAATTGTTTCATTAAATAGGCGGATACCCAGTTATCCGACTGTTGTAATCCCCACCGAATTGAAACCATTTCTCCTATCTTTTGTTTATTGGCATTTCTGGGATTATAATCTCTTCCGTTTTCATCCACAAGATGTTGTTCGACATGTAACATTTCATCGCAGGGAGTTATTCCGCTTTCCATTGCCAAGGAATATAAGAAAGGTTTTATCGTGGATCCGATTTGCCGTTTTCCGGTATTCACCATGTCGTATTTGAAATATTGAAAATCTATATTTCCAACATACGCTTTTACGGCTCCGGTTCTGGTATCCATTGCCATAAAGCCGGATCGCAAAAACGATTTCATGTAAATAATCGAATCCAACGGAGTCATTATCGTATCTTTCATTCCTTTCCATGAAAATACGGTCATTTCGACCGGCGTTTTAAAAACGGTTTGAATTTCGGAATCAGACTTATTGTCTTTCTTTAATAATCTATATCTATCGGATTGTTTAACAGCCCTTTCTAATATTTCATTTACATCTTTTTGATCCAAATAACGAGAAAACGGAGCAGTCTTGCTGCCGACTTTTTCCTTGAAAAATGCGTCTTGCAAATCAGCCATTCGTTCACGAACGGCGTCTTCCGCATAAGTCTGCATACGGGAATCAATGGTTGAATAAATCTTTAATCCGTCCGTATATAGATTGAAATTTGATCCGTCCGGCTTTTTCCTTTTAGTACACCAACCGTACAAAGGATTCGTTTCCCACGCCAATGAATCTTCGGAGTATTTGGATTGATTCCAAGAGGGATATTCGCTTTTATCCGGTTTTTTGGCGGTCATGGTCAGACGTAAATATTCTCTGAAATACGGAGCCAAGCCGTCTTTATGCTCTACTCGATTAAATTTGGTAACCAACGGCAGAGCTTTTAAAGAATCACATTGAGCTTTGGACAGATAATCGTTTGCTTCCATCAGCGAAAGAACAACGTTTCTTCGTCCGACCGTCCGTTCGGGCTGACGAATGGGGTTAAAATAGGACGGATTTTTACACATTCCGATTAAAGTGGCTGCTTCTTCCGTTGAAATATCTTTAGGAGATTTATTGAAATAGACCCAACAAGCCGATTGAATGCCCACCGCATTGTACAGAAAATCAAACTTATTGAGATACAGATTGATAATTTCTTCTTTGGTATAGTATTTTTCCAATTGAACGGCTATCACCCACTCGACCGGTTTTTGAAACAATCGTTCCCACATCGTTCCGACATGTTCCGAATACAGAAGTTTAGCCAATTGCTGGGAAATCGTGCTTCCGCCGCCGCCGCTTTTTTGGAAAAGAATGCCTCGCTTAATGATCGAGCGAATCAAAGCATAAACGTCAATTCCAGAATGTTCATAATACCGGGCATCTTCGGTTGCTATTAAAGCTTGAACCAAAGCCGGGGAAAGGTCGTTGTAATTGATATAAATCCGATTTTCGTTACTTTGATAATAAGCTCCCAAAGGGATCATATCTGTGGATAAAACTTGGGAAGCATACTTATTAATCGGATTTTCCAAATCTTCGACCGGCGGCATGTAACCGATTTTACCTTTGGCTATTAATAAAAAAATCAGACCGGCGGAGATAATGCAGAAAAAGAAAATAATCCAAACTCCTTGTACAATCCTCTTTGCAAAACTATTTTTTACCATTTGTCTTTGTTTCAAAATGAATCTGCAAAAGTACAAGTTTATTTTGAAAATGACAATAGGATAAGTTTTAAGTTGTAGGTTTTAAGTGATAAGTCTTAGGCTATAACTTACAACTTATAACCTAAAACTTATAACCTAAAACTTACAACCTAAAACTTACAACTTGCAATCTATTTCGCTTTCTTTTTTTGTTCGAGCAGATAAGCTATGAATAAGCCGATTCCGCCGAAGAATGAAATAGAAGCAAAATCAACCAACACCAACAAGTCATTGAATTGATGTACCCACTCCCTGTAGGATTGAATAGGAGAACCGTTAAAATAAATGATTTGAATGAAAAATGCCATTAAGCAACCGGCGCCGACGCCGATTAATAACAAAGAAATTCGCAAAGGCCAATAGCCGAAATCTAAATTTTCACTTGAGATAAAAGGTAATTTGAATTTTAAAGATTTTTCTTTATCCTCTTCATTTTCACATAAATTCGCAAGTTTCTCAATGAGAAGTATTCGCTCTTTTCTTTTTGCAAACAATTCAAAAACTTTATAGACAGCTAACATGGAAAAGCCGACAACAAAAATAGGAACAAGATCATTCATAATAATTACAATTTAATTTGTTAAACATTTTTTTAATTTCTACAGGTTTGACGCAAGAAATTAAATAAGGTTACAAATAATTAATAATAAATTATGAATTATAAATTATAAATTATGAATTGTTGTGTTATCCGGTGCTTGAGGTATCACATCCTTGGAGGAGCTTCTATTCCCAATAGTTTCAAACCGGTTTCGATTACTTTACTCGTTTGCAGGGATAATAATAACCGGAATCGCCGCAGTTCGGCGTTTTCTTCTCGCAAAATGGAATAATCGTGATAGAATTGATTGTATTCTTTTACCAAGTCGTAAAGATAATTGGCTATAACCGCCGGACTCAGACTGTCGGCTGCGTCTTCAACGATTGCCGGAAATTCGGACAAGCGTTGAATCAATTCTTCTTCTTTTTCATTGATGGGAGTTTGTAAAGAAATCGGATGATTTTTAACCGTTGAAAAATCAATTTCGCTGCGTCGCAAAACCGATTGAATGCGTGCATAGGTGTATTGAATAAAAGGACCTGTATTTCCGTTGAAATCAATGGATTCTTGTGGATTGAACACCATATTTTTGCGGGGATCAACTTTCAGTATAAAATATTTCAATGCTCCCATACCGACCACACGTGCAATTTCAGCGGTTTCCGATTCCGAATAACCGGCTGTTTTCCCCAATTCGTCGGCCGTTTCTCTCGCCGTACCAATCATTTCTTCGATTAAATCGTCGGCATCAACCACCGTTCCTTCACGCGATTTCATTTTTCCTTCGGGTAATTCGACCATTCCGTACGAAAAATGAATCAATCCTTTCCCAAAAGCATATCCCAATTTGTCCAATAAAAGAGAGAGTACTTGAAAATGATAGTTTTGTTCATTACCGACGACATATATCATTTGATCAATCGGATAATCGTCGAAACGCAATTTAGCGGTACCGATGTCTTGCGTCATATAAACCGACGTGCCGTCGGCTCTCAATAACAATTTTTCATCCAAACCGTCGGCAGTTAAATCCGCCCAAACCGATCCATCTTCTTTTCGGTAAAACAGGCCTTTTTTCAAACCTTCCAACACTTTTTCTTTTCCGTCCAAATAGGTTTCGGATTCGTAATAAATTTTATCGAAATCCACGCCCAAAGCCTTGTATGTTTCATCAAAACCGGCATATACCCAATCGTTCATTTTTTTCCAGAGATCAACGGTTTCCTTATCGCCGGCTTCCCATTGGCGCAGCATTTCACGCGCTTCCGCCATCAAAGACGATTGTTCTTCCGCTTCTTTTTTCGATAACCCGGTTGCCGTTAATTTCGCTAATTCTTTTTTATATTCCCGGTCAAATTTCACATAATATTCGCCAATCAGATGATCGCCTTTTTTTCCGGATGACGACGGCGTTTCTCCGTTGCCCCATTTTTTCCAAGCAAGCATGGATTTACAGATATGAATACCCCGATCGTTCACAATGTTGGTTTTAATTACACGTTTTCCGTTTGCTTTCAGAATTTCAGCTAAACTGTACCCCAAGAGATTATTTCGAATATGACCTAAATGTAAGGGTTTGTTTGTATTAGGGGATGAATATTCAATCATTACTAAAGGGGCGTTTTCTTTGATTTTTTTTATTCCGTAGGATTCGGCAGAATAAATTTCATTGAAAAGTTGAATCCAATAAGTCGGAGCGATAATCAAATTTAAGAAACCTTTAACGACATTAAATTCGGCGATACCTGGTTCTTGTTTCAGCAAACGCTCGCCTATTTCCCGAGCGGTTTGTTCCGGATTTTTACCGGATAATTTCAGCAAAGGAAAAACGACCAAGGTTAAATGTCCTTTGAAATCTTTTCTTGTTTTTTGCAGTTGAATCATGGAAAGCTGTATCTTCCCGCCGTATAAATCAGATACGATTTGTTGAATGGTTTGCCGGATATTCATCGTTTATCAAATTAAGGCTGCAAAATTAATAAAATTCAAGAAAAAATAAAGCAATCTTTTGAATATAGTTGAAAAGGTTGCTTTATTTAATTCCGAAAAACTTTCAAAAAAGTTTTCGAAATGGTTTTGAATGCAAAGTTCGAATAAGTCAAATGAGACTTGCTCCCGGTTTGAATTTTACCGTTTTTTTAGCCGGAATTTGAATAGGCGCTTTCGTTTTAGGGTTAATACCGGTTCGAGCGCTTTTTTCAACAATTTGGTAAGTTCCATGGCCGACCAAGGTGATTTTTCCGCCTTTTTTCAATTCGTTTGAAACCGTTGCCAAGAAAGCGTCCAACGCTTTCTTAGAATCAACTTTACTTAATCCCGATTCTTCGGCGATAGCATTGATAAGTTCTGTCTTGTTCATGAGATTGATTCGTTTAAAAATGTAATACAAAATAATAAAAATAAATACTTAATACAAACAGGCTTCAAATATATGGGTATTCATTAAATTATCCAAACTTTTTTGTCCTTTTTTAATTAAAAAACAGAAAAAGTTCGACTTTAACATAAACTTGTCTTAAAATCGGAACAAATTTATGCGTGTTTCTGCGTAAAAATTCATTTTATTGTTGAAATAACCTCTTTCGGATTTAATACATTGTACGTTTTTTCAACTACCGATTCTTTGGGTATATTGAAATTCACGCTTTGCCGAATATCGCCGGATGAACTTCCGATTTGCCCGATATAATCACCCGGTTCTACCATCCATTGACTGCTCTTGCTATCGTATGAAGCCAAATCATTTTGTGAAACCGTCAATTGAATCGTTTGAAATTCGCCCGGTTGCAGGAGTTTTGTTTTAACGAAAGCTTTTAATTCCTTGACCGGCTTGTTCATGGATTTTCCCGGAGCGGAGATATATAATTGTACGACTTCTTTTCCGGGTACATTTCCCGTATTTTTAATCGTACAGTTGAACGTGTAACTGTCATTTTTTGCCGAAACGGAAGCGCTTTCATAAGTAAATTGCGTATAAGAAAGTCCGTAACCGAAAGGATAAGAAACATCTTTGTTGAAAGAATCAAAATACCGATAGCCGACATAAATGTCTTCTTCATAAATCGTATAATCCACATTGCGGACAAGTTCTTTTTTTTCTTCTCCCGGATTAATGATAGCGCCGAAAGCATCCCGCATGTCAAACCGATAATCATAGGGAAAATTAGCGGAAGAAGCCGCATCCGAATAATTGACCGGGAAAGTCATCGGTAATTTACCGGACGGATTGACTGCGCCTTTCAGAACATCCGCTACGGTGTTTCCTCCTTCTTGTCCGGCTTGCCATGCCAACAGGATAGCATCGGGCCAATTTTTCCATGAAGCCGTTTCTATTACGCCGCCAATGTTCAAGATAACCACGACTTTTTTCCCGACGGCATGATAAGCGTTACAAACCGTTTGAATCAGTTGGCGTTCATTATCCGACAAATCGAAATCGTTTGGAATTTGCCGGTCTCTAAATTCGCCTGAAGTTCTGCCCAGAGTCAACAAAGCGACATCGGTTTCCGCCGCCATTTTTTTCATTACAGTTGCTTCGGGTATAATTTCAGAGGGACGAACTTTAGGCATAAACATGGCTAAACGATCGTTCGGATCGGGTTTGTTTTTTTCATTCTCGGCTCCGATATGTTTTTCATACAATGTAATTAATTCATTATTGAGCTGATATCCTGCATTATTTAAACCTTCTATTAATGATACATTATAGGCTTTATTGACATTCCCGCTTCCCGTTCCTCCGGAAATAAAATCGTAGGATGTGATTCCGAAAGCGGCTATTTTTTGAATTTGTTCCGATAAAGGCAACGTTTGTTCGTTTTTCAATAAAACCATTCCTTCCGCCGCCGATTGGCGGGTAATTTCCGCATGCGCTTTCAAATCGGGATGATTGGAAAATTTATATCCCTTAAAGCGAGGCGATTCAAGAATTAAGTTCAAGATTCGCTTTACATTCCTGTCAATATCATCCACGGATAACAAACCGCTGTTGACGGCGGCTAAAATTGCTTCGCCTTGCTTGGGAGCGCCGGGCATCAATAAATCGTTACCGGCATGTACTTGTGCCGGAGGATTTTTCCCGCCGAACCAGTCGGTCATCACGGTTCCTTTGAATTTCCACTCATCGCGTAAAATGTCGGTCAACAATTCGGAACTTTCGGAAGTTAACGTACCGTTGATACAATTGTAGGACGACATGACTGTCCACGGATTCGCTTCTTTCACGGCAATTTCAAATCCTTTCAGATAGATTTCCCGCAAAGCGCGCGCGCTGATTCGGACGTCGTTTTCCATTCGATTGGTTTCCTGATTGTTGGCTGCAAAATGTTTAATTGATGTCCCTACCCCGTTCGATTGAACGCCGCGAACCATTGCAGCCGCTATTTTACCGCTTATCAACGGATCTTCGGAATAGTATTCGAAATTCCTACCACATAATGGGTTACGATGAATATTTAAAGCGGGACCCAACAGTACGTCCACGCCGTATTCCAACACTTCATTTCCCATCGCTTTTCCTACATTTTCCACCAATTCGGTATTCCAAGTCGAAGCCAAAAGCGTCCCGACCGGAAATGCGGTACAATAATAAGTTTGCGAGTCGCCTTCGCGTGTGGGATTAATCCGCAGTCCGGCAGGTCCATCGGCTAATACAATGGACGGAATACCTAAACGAGGTATCGGATAAGTCGTTCCCGCCGCACCGGGCACTAACGAATTTGTTTTCCCTACAACTGCATTTTCACCCGAAAAACCGGGCATTCCGGTTCCGATCAACAATTGAACTTTTTCTTCCAATGTCATCGCTTTAACAACTTTATCAACCGAAACTTTTCCCAATCGGGGCGTTTCTTGCCCACCGCAAGCAATGAATATACCGACAATAAATGAAAGTAATACTAATTTTTTCATGGTATTTTTAATTTTTTGCGTAAAGTTAGCAAAATTTTATCATATAATTATTATAGTACTTTAATTAATTGAAATACAATAAATTAAAACTAATCAATAACAGGTGAAACGGACAGAAAAAGACAGGGAAGCCGATTTTGGACGTAATTCGGTTACTAAATCCTTACCTGTGTAATCAATACATTCCGTTTACCGGATTGAAACAAATGAAGATTTAATTTATCGCTTTCATTTAAGCTTATATATTCGATAAAATTTATGATTTATAAATAGCAACTTGAATTAATTATATAAAGTTAGAACTTTTTTCATGGCCCCGGGAAAAAATAATCAATGCCGCAAAAATTTTGTTTATTCAATAAAAAGTATTACCTTTGCGCCTTGATTTACAAATTATAGTATTTATTAATTCAATTAAAACTCAATTAAAATTCAATGAACAGTTACGAAACCGTTTTCATTTTAACTCCCGTTTTGTCTGATGCTCAGATGAAGGAAGCGGTCGACAAATTCAAAGACTTTCTTTCCGCCGAGGGCGCTGAGATTGTGAATGAAGAAAATTGGGGATTACGCAAGTTGGCGTATCCGATCCAGAAAAAATCTACCGGATTCTATTCGTTAATAGAATTTAAAGGTGAACCGACTATTGTTGCGAAATTGGAAATCCAATTCCGTCGCGATGAAAGAGTAATTCGCTTTCTGACTTTCCATCAGGATAAAAATTTTGAGGCTTACGCCACTAAAAGAAGAAACAAATCCAAAGAAACAACAGTAAAAGAAAATTAAATCATGGCAGCAACCAATAACTCGGAAATCCGTTACTTAACGCCTCCAAGCGTTGATGTTAAGAAAAAAAAATATTGTCGTTTCAAAAAGAACGGCATTAAGTTTATCGATTACAAAGATCCCGAATTTTTAAAGAAATTTCTGAACGAACA
>JGI24699J35502_11134067_pt1 | contig 28068 bp, 30 predicted proteins | sample TergutMp193P4_FD_35502 | JGI IMG/M metagenome (IMG submission 35502)
ATGTCGGAGAATCCATCCGGAGACTGCATCTGTTGCCATGCCGCGCCGTCGCACCCAGCCCCGAAAGCAGTCCGCTCCCCACCCCACAACGCTTCCTCCCAAGCCGCCCGCTCGGAAGCTGACATGGCCGCGCGCAAAGTCTCATTCGGGTCTGGCGTCATCGCCGGCCCTATCCCACCTATGCTGGTCGTTGGCGGGCGCACGCTAATGCCGAAACCCGCTTGCTCCACGAACTCTCTGGTTCCCCATTCCAAGCCACCCTCATTTTCAATAGCGGGCATGATAATTATTTCCGGTAAGTTAGGGATATAGGTAAAACCCTGCTCTGCCATACAAGCCGCCACTAACTCCTCTCGAATACGGTCATCTCTTACCCGTACCGCTCGGCTTTGTTCCAAAGTTGCGTTTGGTTGGGTGCCGCTGATGGCGAACATATATTCATCTAGCGGGCCAAGCTGCAGTTCCGAAGCTTGAGGCGACGGCGCAACAACGCCGGTAGCCGTGTCGTTATCGGATGCCCTACACGCTGATGACGTTATGCTCAAACCAACTGCTAGTAACGCGAAAATGCACAGGCTCTGGCAGTTCTTCGAATGCTTATTCATTTTCATAGCCATCCCCTTATCCCCACGAGCATATCAGATAAAGAAAAGTGGCCACCCGCATCTGTGAGCGAGTGGCCACCGTTGTTACGGCAATCGCCTGCAGGGCGAGCGGCCTGTATTAATAGTAGCCGTATTTGGTGCGCATTTTCCAGAAAAAGAATAGCGTGGTGCCAAAGGCCAATAGCTCGGCGGCGGGTAGGGCTAGCCACACGCCATTAACATCCAAAATAGCAGGCAATAAAGACAGCATAAACAGGATGAACACTAACGTCCTTAACAAAGCCAATAGCCCGGACACGATGCCGTTGCTTAGCGCGGTAAACATCGTGGACGCAAACACGTTAATCCCCATAAACAGGAACCCGATCAGCCCAAACCGGAAAGCCACAACCGCCATTTGATAGATGTTGGTGCTGCGCGGCACGTAAATCATCGTCAATGGCGAAGCCAAGAACCAGCCCACGATAATGCTTAACACCACGCCAGCCATAATGATACCGATGCTCCGCTTGAATAAGCGCTTCAGCCGTTCGCGATCTTGCTTGCCATAGTTGTAACCGATAATCGGCGCAATGCCCCACGCATATCCCAAGAAGGTCGAAGCCACTAACATCTGGCCCACCATCATAATCGAAACCGCAGCCACGCCTTCATATCCCACCAACCGGATCAGGATATTGTTCATCACTACGGAAGTAATAGACGCGGCCAGCATCGTGACCATTTCTGAAGCGCCATTCAAAGACGCATTGCCGAGCATTTTCAGATCCCAAGTAGGCCGCCCAAAGCGCAGTAACCCCTTACGATTTCGCATAAAGTACAGCACGCCAAACAACGCCGGAATGGATTGTCCCAATCCAGTTGCAATAGCGGCCCCGCGCAATTCCCAACCTAAATGCCAAATCAGCAAGAAGTTAAGCCCAACGCTTACTAACCCACCGGCCAGCGTCAGGATAAACCCAAGCGACGGTTTGCCATCGGTAATAAAAAACTGTTGGATATAGAACCCGACCATTGCAAAAGGCAACATTATCAAGAGCGGTTGCAGATATTGGGCCGCCATCGGGCGTACTATTTCATCAACACCCAAAATGTTCATTAACGTTTCGGGGAACAATAAACCCCAAACTGCGAGTAATACTGACACGATAAAGGTGACCAGCGTAAGCGTGGTAAAGTCGGCACGAGCCTCTTGGACTTTACCTTCGCCAAGTTTTTTGGCCACTACTGCCGAGCCGCCCATCGAAAGCATAAATCCGACGGCCATCGCCAATGAGATAAACGGCCACACCATCCCAGTAGCGGCAAACGCAACTGGATTAATTAAGCGCGCGGCAAATACGCCGTCTACCATGCCAAAGGCGTTCATCACCAAAGTCGCCAAAATAGTGGGCAACGCGAATTTCAATAACCAGCGGGTGGTGATGGGACGGTCAAGCGCGCTGTCGTCGGCTTTGGAAGTGGTGCCCTCAGTTGCGGACCCATCGGCGTCCAACTCAGCAACGTAAGGCTGCGGCTCAACCGCAATTTGGTCTAATCGAATCGATTCGTTCTCGAGCACTGGGGCATCGAGTACTAAAGTGTTCACAATTTCACCTACGAGAAAACGTAACAGTTAGTCGCCCCGACGTTCTCGCGCATCGGGGTCGCTTTGATGTGTGCTAGCATCACTAGTTCTTGCGCGAGCACTCATAAATGAGTTTCAATAAACAAGCGAGTACTCGCCGTACCGCCGCAACATTTAGCCGCAACGTCGGCGCGCAAGGAATGTCATAACTCTAACCGGCAAAAACCCACTACCTACCGCTTCGCCCCAATCGCGCGGCGGTGCAAAATCGGCCAACCGGGGTGCTAAGTGAGGCCAGGTAGGTAGTTTTCCAGCCCAACTGTGAGGCCGGGATGCTTCAAGACCTCGCGGATGCCGAGTACCACGCCCGGCATAAACGAAATCCGGTCAAAGCAATCGGTGCGGATGGTCAACTGCTCGCCCGGATTGCCAAACAGCACTTCCTCATGGGCGACCAACCCGCGCAGTCGCACGGCATGGACAGGGATGCCGTCAACCGCCATGCCTCGCGCTTCATGGCCGGATTCGGTGGCGTCCGGCGGGTTACCAACGCCGGCGGCGGCACGCGCGGCAGCAACGCCAGCGGCAGTTTTCAACGCAGTACCAGAGGGCGCGTCTAGTTTGTCAGGATGATGCAGTTCGACGATCTCGACGGACTCAAACAGGGGCGCCGCAATGGCAGCGAACTTCATCGCCAACACCGCCGACATCGCGAAGTTGGGTGCGATCAACACGCCGAGTTGGCTTTCCGCATCGCGGTTCACATTCAGGTCGGCCAGATGCTTTGCCACCCGTCCCAGCGACTCGTCATTCCAGCCGGTGGTGCCTACCACTACGCTCAGCCCGGCGTCCAGCGCGTCATGGACATTGGCCTCAGTGACGGACGGCGCCGTGAAATCCACTAGCACTTGGGCGCCAGCAGCGGCAGCATCGGCGGCAGAATCGCCGATATCCAACGCGGCCACCAGTTCCAAATCAGTAGCGCCAGTCACCGCCTCGCACGTCTGGGCGCCCATCCGCCCCTTTGCCCCCAAAACTGCGACCCGCGTCGTATCCATGCAGGACATCGTACCACTTCAAACCGCGCCACAGCGGCGATATCACGCCGCCAAATCAACCTAACGCCGCTGCTCAACATCGTATCATTAGTAATCCACGGTTTTGAGTTGGCTCTTATAAGGCTCTTCCCGCTCAAACCCCGGATGATTTTGCCACAAGAACGGAGAACCTTATTATGTACGGTTTCGCATTACGTACCCCGAAGCTAACCAATCAGCCGCAGCGGCCTGTTCATATTCCTTATTGGAAAACAAAGTTAAGCCTCGCCATTACTGCCGGAATTGCAATTGTTAGCGGCTTCTTGACATTCGCTATCACTATTCTGCTGCAATCACGCGCTCATCAAGCTTGGTTAACTGCGGCTGCTGAAGCTCGGCTGGCTGGCGTGGAATTTCTGACCCCAAACCCGACTAATCATTGGACGGGGCAACAAACCGCAGCTTTGATTATCACTTTCGTGGTTATCGCTGCGCTATTGCTCGGTGTGATGTATGCGATTATGCAGTTACGCCGCCGGCGGGCAGCAAACGGTTGGGGTGGCATCGCTGAATCCGCTCGACAGGCGAAAATAGCCGCCTAATCGGGTTCGCTTATTCGGCCTCGGTTAACTAGCCCCGCCTAATCAGCCCCGCCTAATCTGCCCCGCCTTAACGGCCCCTCTTAATCGGCCCCGCCTAATCGGCCCCAATCAGGAACGTCGAAACTAGCCCCCCATACCGGGCGGCTTCGCTCCAATCCACCGCCACTCCCGGCAGCACAGTGCCGTCCACCGTGGTGGCGGTATAGCCCCGCGTCCGCTGCACGGCGTCCCAAACCGAACCCTGCGGCCACCAAACCGCAAACCAGCCATTGGAAATGGTCGCCGTGATATCGCCCGTCGGCATGTGTAAAACTAGGCTAGCGATATCCGGCCCAACTTGCCCCACCGCGACGGTAATGTCCACGCGCGGCTCCCCGAATCCCCGCTGAAAACTGGCCCCGCCAGTTTGGAGAAATAGCGCCACCTCGGTATCAGTTACCGGTTCTTGATGCCCGGTTAAATACCAGTAACCCTTGCTGTGAGCCCAAATCCCACCCTCGGCACGCCAGCCGTCCCCGGTGTCGCGGGCGAAACAAATGGTGACATCCTGCGCCGGGTCGAACCGGCTGGGCAGCATCCATCCGAGCAGCGCCCACTCCCCACGGCGTTCTGCTAGCGTAGGCTCAGCGCTCAGAGTTTGGTCAAACTCTACCTCATTAGCGAAATCGTAATTATTGGTTTCCTCATAAACCGAGTCATAAAGAAACATACCCGGCCTGCTGCAATCATCTGCAATTTGCGGCATTTGCGCAGCGGGGATCGGTACCGGAACTGCCGTCCAAGTGGCAAATGCGCTGCGCGAATGTTGGTTCATGGTTACTCCTATGGCAACTGCTATGACGGCAGGTATTAGGGCATATCTGATGATGCGGTTAGCCTTTGGGGCGCGATATTTAGTTATGTTTTTAGTTGGCCCGATGTCAGGGTTGGTCGCGATGATCTGTTCCAGCCGCGCCTCGGCTCGTTTCTGATAAACAGGGTTACCAATTATTGACGCCCGGGTTGGATAAAGGGTAGCGATGTTATTGATATCAGGTTGGCGGTTCATATCCGGTGCCTTTCTATTTGTTATTTCTAGTTATTCCGTGGCTGTGATTGCTTTACGTAATGCGTTTCGGGCCCGGTTTAGTCGGGTGCGATAAGCGGCTGCACTGATTCCCAGCACGGTGGCGGCTTGCGGGCTGGTCAACTCATCCAAAACTGTGAGCGCGATAACCTCTTGCTCGGCTGTTGACAACTGTTGCCACGCCGAGGCGAGGTCATTTTGCGCGATGATGGCGGCGTCGGGCGGCGGCATTACTGGCACCACATCGGCCGCAAAAAGGTTGAGGAACCGACCCCGCCTTGCCTCGTTGCGCACAAGGTTGCGCAACTGGTTGCGCGTGGTGGCCAACAGCCAGCCCCGAGCCTCGCCTTCGTCGGTCGGGATTTCGTCGAGCCGCCGCCATGCGATCAAGAAAACGTCGTTGGCGATATCCTCCGCCTGACTCAACCCGTTTGGGCAGCGGCGGATGGCAAAGACGAGCACCACCGGATGCTCGCGGCGGTACAGGGCGGCGAACCGCTGCGCCCGCTCCGACATTGGTAAGGGTGCAGAGGTACTGGTTTTCACCGCCGCGATTCCGGCTGTCGGCACGCACGCTATTGTCGATGATCGGCTCACGCCCGCCTCCAGTTTGCTCGCTACGGCTTCACTTATCGTGATATTAAGTAAATGTCCGCAAGTTGCTTAGTGTTACAAACTTGAGTTATGGCGTTGTGGTGGCAGCAAGAGAAAAGCTGTTTGGCTAGCACGGGGGCGTACTTCACAACGGTTAAGTTTAACTAGTCGTATATGGACATTCCCCAATCGCAAGCGTCCCGCCCAATCAGCGCACTGAACCTAGTAGTGGTACAGGTATCAAAGCCGGGTGGCGGTAGCCCTGGGACTGGCCACAGTAGCCAAGCCGCTACTCCAATAGCGAGTAACGTCACTAGCCACCAATGCCGCCGCCACCAACTTCGGCGCGGTGGCAGCTGTTGGGCTGGGGCAGAATCAGGGTTAGCCATATTGCTTACCCTACTGGAAAGCGCTGTCAGACTAAGCTAGTAGCTGCCTGATATGATGTTATGTTATGAACGGTATTTCTTATGGGTAGGCGGCATCCGGTGGTGCAACAACAATACCGGGAATACCGAGCGCGGTTAGCTGCTGAGGGAGTTGGGTGTCAGTTTTGCACTGAGGACTTATCCGCGATAACTGTATTTGCTTTACCGACGATGTTGGTGATTCGCAATCTGTTCCCTTATAACAACTGGGAAGGTTTAAGTGTTCCCGACCATTTGATGATTGTGCCGTTGCGACATCTGACTAGATTCGCCGATTTCACCAAGGCTGAACGCAAAGACTTTTTCAAAGCGCTGCGACGATATGACAAAGAGGGCTATTCCAGTTATACCCGAGCCGCAGAAAACACCTTACGCACGGTTACTCACCTGCATACCCATTTAATCCAACTGGAACAATAACACATAACCCCCGTCCGGGGCTTGGATACTCAGAATAACTTTCCCCACGTGCCCTTTTCGATGTGCAATATCGGCGCGTTCGCAAAGTAAAGAACTCCATCGGACAATCTATTGCTAGAAAGCCCGATGGGGTTAAAGTTATTTGGTTATGGTTAGACTGGGTGTTAGCCGATAAGCGCCCTCGCGGCGGCGGGTACTTCGCTTTCTGCAATGGCACTTTGGCCCAGCACAGTGCCGCTGCCACTTATTTGCACGGACATGAAAGTGCCGGGCTGGTAAAAGTTTCGGCCTTCTTGCACGGTGAATTCCACGGGCGCCGATTCGCCATTCTCATTGAAAGCGGTCATCTGGTAGATCACGCCATTGATATCAACTGGCTTGCCGTTCTGGTCATAAAGCATTTGCGGCGTGACATCGAAATCCATTGGCACCATCGTGTAGAACGAACCGGCAGCGACATAATGGTTATCATAATACCGCTTTGCGACAAAGAATCCGGCAGTTGCTAGGGCCAGCACTAGGGCGGCGACGATCCAAGGGGTGTAACTGGTTTTCTTGTTTTCCATATCCATAACGCTACTCAGCGGCGGTGGCGGCGTCGTCCACCCGCAGGCTGATATTGCCGCCTGCGTTGATATCATCCCCAAGGATGACGGCGTCTACCCTTACCATTCCCTTGGCTATGATCCGACCCCGACGGAATGTTGCACTTTTGTTGCACAAGCGCTAGACTGGCTGTCATGCCAACCGACACCATCGGCTTCCGCCCCAACGACACCGACCGCCGGATCCTCGCCGATTCTGAAATGGGGCCGACCAAAACTATTCGATATGCGCTACGGCTCCTTGATCACGAAAGGTGGCTGGATCGATTCTACGATGACACCTTACGCCTGCGCGATGAGGATTTGAGCGACGAACCGGACGCCTGGTGATCCGGGGCGGGATATACGCCGTTGACTTCGGCGCTGCCAAACGGGGTCACGAACAACGTGGAAAACGATATGGCATCGTAATGTCCCCATCTCGATCATTGCTTTCTGTCGTAACGATTATCCCGACATCAACCACGGCACAACCAGCTTTGCAGCGGCCGGAAATCGAGTTTGATGGCAGAAAAACCAGAGTTCTGGTTGACCAGATTCGATCTATTGATGTGGCCTATGTAGGCGGATTTCATGGTTTAGTTTCCCGAATAGAGATGCTTGAAATCGAAATGGCGCTCGCGCAATATCTCGGCCTTGTGCCCTTACCGGAATAGTCATAGAGTTCAACAGCGCTAGAGCTCTACGCAGTTCTCGGAATATGGTATAGTTTAGAATATGTCTGCGATTCGAGTTGAACTGGATTCGGTTCTTGACCTGCTCCCGGAGCAACAGTTAGCAGATGTTCTTGACTTCGTACGTTATCGCAGTCAACATGTCCCATCGGCGACCCAACAAGACAAGTCGGATGGCAGTAGCCTACATCCGCCCGAGGATTGGCGTTATTGGACATCGCGATCGGAAGCTGCGCGCATCGAGCGGGGCGAGGATGTTACTAAATCCGTACCATTGGTAGCAGCAAACGCCCGTACCGAGCCGTGGGTGTGGACGCCGGAATGGCAGCAGCGTCTAGATGATGCTGATGCTGCCGGTTCTGGCATAATCGCATATTCGGACGCTGAGTTTGACGCGATTCTTGACCACTGGAGTCAGCAACATAATGCCGCCGACATTTGAACTGGGGAGTAGAGTAAAGTCGGATTGGCAAAAGTTATCGTCTGCAGAAAATGCCCGATTCCGCGAAGCCAGAAAGCAATTTACCTCTGATTTAGAAGCGGGGCTCGGATTTAGACCTAGGCTTAGAGTGAAAGGCGTTCAGGGTCACCCGAACGTTTTCGAGATGACTTGGGCTCCAGATGGCCGCGCTACTTTTGAATATGGCTCTGAACAGATACGGGGGAAAGCTCATATCGTTTGGCGGCGCATAGGCAGTCATAACATCCTCAAAAATCCATAGCTTACCTCGTCATTTTCCGCACAACTGCAAAAGGAGCCTAGGAATGGCCGCTAGCGCGAGTTTTGGATCATTGAAATATCCAATCGAGAGTTCTTTGGAACCAAGCGCTCCCGATTATACGCACTATGACTTTCCGGCGATGCCCGAACACGGATACGGCGGTGATTTAGCCCACATCCCAGCGAAGCCCGGCAAACTCGGGATCATCCTCGGGCCGATTCTCGCGGCGCTTGGACTAGCCACCGGCTTGACGCTGCTTTTGGGGTCACTGTTGCCGCTGACCCGTGCCCTCGAATCGGCACCCCAATTTTCCGCCGCCCAGACCCCGGTCAACATCAACATGGTTGCTGGGGAGACCCAAGGGATTTGGGTACGAAACTGGCCGTCGTTTTACGGTTGCGACCTGACCAGCCCCGCAGGTTCCACCACGCACATCCACTTGGACAGCCATTTAGTGCGGATAGACAGCTTTGACCTAATGGGCCAGTTCACGGCCACCACCTCTGGACCACACGTCCTAGAATGTGCCGCCGAGGCTGGCGTCACCATCGCCGTCGCGCCACCCATCAGCGTCGGCGGTCTGGTCGGCCCCATCTTGGGCGGCGTCGGCCTTATTGTCGGTGGCATTCTCAGCGGGTTAGCGGTGCTGATTGTCAGCCTAGTGCGCCGGGCACAATGGCGGCAGCAATACGGCAGTTACCGCCAACCATCGATTACGGTCTAGTCGCCCCAGTTGCGAAACTAAACAAAACTAAGGAATACTAAGAATCAGAACCGGTAAATAAACAAAACTAATGACGAACTAAAGTGGCACCTCGAAATCCATTCAAGCCGACTGCCGGCGCCACCCCACCTTTGCTGGTAGGCAGACAAGCGCTACTTGAGGAGCTAGAATCGGGGATAACAGACGGCCCAGGGGCACCTGCTCGCCTAACAATATTCACGGGTGCACGCGGCGTCGGAAAAACAGTAATGCTTTCAGAAGCCGACGATATTGCGTTACGAAATGGGTGGCTAACAATTGATGAAACCGCTACGTCAGGTATGTTAGAAAGAATCGGTGAGCATACAAGCCACTTATTGAGCCATCGCAAATCCCGGCAACGTCGCGAGGTAACCGGACTAACGCTGCCCGGTGGATTAGGTGGTATTTCACTTAAACCGACCCCTGAGCAGTCTGTAGGAGTCCGTCGAAAAATCACCAAACTCCTAGATATGTTGGGCGAGCACGACCCGAATAACGGTTTATTGATCACCATAGATGAAGTACATTCGGCTGCAGCCGACTTACGGGAATTAGCGGTAATTGTGCAACATCTTGTTCGTGAGGACAGACAGATTGCTTTGGTAATGGCAGGGTTGCCGTCCTCGGTAAGTGCCCTGCTCAGACAAGATGCGCAAGATAAAATCTTAACATTTCTACGCCGGGCAGATAAACACTTACTGGGCGATGTTTCGGTAGATGAAGTTTACGACGCATTCGAACAGACAATAGTTGATGATGGCCGCACTATTGACTCAGATGCCCTGGAATCGGCTGCCAATGCGACTTATGGATATCCTTTTTTGATTCAGCTAATCGGCTATCATGTTTGGCGTGCCGCATCCGGACAACATATTAGTTTACCATCCGCGCTTACGGGTATAGATGCGGCACGACGGCGAATGGGATCGTTAGTCCATGAGACTAATCTCGCCGATTTATCTGAAGTGGATAAGACATTTTTGACTGCGATGGCGATGGATGATGGTCATTCCCGGATGCTGGATATTCGGCATCGGATGGGTGACATATCATCACAACATGCTAATAGCTACCGAGAACGCCTAATTGCAGCTCAAATAATCAAAAGTACCGGCCACGGACGGGTGGACTTCGCCTTGCCCCTCCTCCGCAGTTATCTGCAAGAGCATAGCGCAACCCTCGGCCTCATCCCACACCTTGAAAACTAGTTGTTACCTAGTAGCCTGACCATTCGCGATAGGCATCATCGATACTGAGATCAGACCGCAGCCTTGGCATCCATTGGATAGAGGCTTTGTTGATCCAGCGCCACCTGCCTGCTCATATTGCGCCAGATAGGTGACACCCAGTGCCAGTGCCAGTGCCAGTCTATGTGAAAGAGTCCTTATTAAGGAACGACACGCCGATATCAGAACGGAGAAAATAGTTTATGACTAATCCGTCTGTTATTGATTTTGCTGGAACTATAATGACGTGGAATCCAGCGGTTTGGCCTTATCCGTTAGATGAGTGGGACGACCTTGTTGCTGAGGTAAAAGAATCCGGCGCGTCTCCATTTAGCTGGAGCTGTCGGTTAAAGGAAATACCAATAGGAACTCGAGTATATTGGCTACGGCAAGGTACCGGGGCACGCGGTATTGTTGCTGTTGGAATAACTACCGGTGAAGTATTCGAAGGCGAACACTACCTAGATCCTAGCAAACAGGCACGCTATATTGACTTTGAGCTTAACCAGATTGTCACTGACCCAGATGAGCCATTGCCTATTGAGTTGCTGGAGGATCAAGTATCAGAGGTAAGATGGCGCTACTTAATGGGCGCCGGAGCTGTTCGGCTAGCAGCGGCATCCGTTGAAAAGTTGGACGCATTGTGGGACAACTATATCGCTGGGAACCGTGGAATAGTTGGCAACACCTATGCCGCTGCTTTCTCCCCATCCGGTTCTGAGTATCACATTCTTTATCGTATGTACAACGAGAAGCACAAGTTGCTTTATGTGGGAATCACTAGAAATGCTTTGAACCGTTTCTCTGGCCACTTACAAACCCAAATTTGGTTTCCCGAGGTTGCCCATATTTCTTTGGAATACTATGCCACCCGCGATGACCTGCGAGAGGCGGAAAAGCACATCATTCAATACGAGCAGCCGCGTTATAACAAAGACCACCCCAAACCGACTGGCATCCGCCCGTCGCCTCTTAATGGAAAGAGAGTTGTAAAATGAAAAACACAAGATATGCCAGCATCGCTATTGTCGGCTTATCGGCTACCTTGGCGGGCTGTTCCACCGGCTCGACGCCGGTTGCCACCGCAGTCATTACCCCGACCCCAGTGTCGGCGGTTCCCGCGCCCGTGGCCTTGCCGCCAGAACCAGAACCCGCGCCGACCCCTACGGTAACAGTAACGGCGACGCCAACGCCCACCGTAACAGTAACGGCGACTCCAACGCCAACCGTAACGGTGACGGTAAATCCGGAGGATGCCGGTGGTGGCAATCCTGCGAAGTCCGACGGACAATCAACCACTCCTGAGCCTAATGCGAAACAAGGCATATTCGGCACTTTCGCCGGAACCCTGACCATTACCGAGGATTATGGTAGCCATGATGAAAATGGCGATGAAATTTCAGATGTTGGTCTTAAATTGCCGTACCAGATAACTATCCCGGAATCTTGTGGCCAACCTCAAGACGGAGATACCTGTAATGTCGCAGAGATTTTTGATGGCGAATCTTACCAGATGGTATTTTCATGGTCTAGCTCACAAAATTCATGGGTAAGTACCGAAATCGAGCAGACCGAGTGTATAGATGAAGATGGTGATGTTACTGGCCATACGTCTGCTACATTGGATGAAACCGAGCACATTAAGACGCCCGATACCATCGATGTTTTCATTCATTCTTATTCTGGTACTCAAGATGGGTGTGAGCCATCGTCATTAAAGGTTTCCGGTACTCTGCGGCTAAAATAAGTAATAGTCTGTAGGATGCAGAAAGAGCTAGACTATGGCTCGGAAAAAGCATAAGACTATTCGATTTAACTCGAATGGCACTAGGACTATAACCAAGCGGCGCACCTTCGGTAATGTCACTCTGGTTTCGAGTAAGCGGCGGGGCAAGCCGACATCCCGCCGCCGCTCATCCGGAACTCGCAGGAGGACACCAGCTTCGTACTATTCCCACGCTGGCTGTACGGTTCATCACCGTACGCCCGATGCGATGCAAGCGTGCGCAACGCGTAATGGGGCAGTAGCCGACCCAATATCGCAGCCTAGGACCTCATCACCCGGTACTCGGACTACCACTTTCGGCAAGGTTGGCTTGATATTATCGGTACTCGCATTCTTTGCGATAGGGATGAACGGGCATTGGTTTATCGGTTTTATCGTCGGTTCGGTGATTGGCTTAATAGCGTTCGTCGGTGGCACTGAGCCGATAGGTAACGCAGTTGTAGTACCACCAAATCCTGAAGCAAATGAAAATACGGATATTTCATCTGACTCGCTAATACAAGAACGATTTATCCGCGCCCAAAACATGACGCTTATTTGGGCCAGTACGCTATTTGACGAGGCCGACGCCAACAGCAATACTACAGTAGAGATCAGAATACCAATAGACCTAGATATCGTTGACCGAGTTCAAGAGAACGCCGTTACTCGCGGATATCGATTAGTAAAGACGGAGCCTATTATCGACCCCAAAGGCGATGCGGTAGAGTTAGTGTTCCAGAAAATCGGCTTTGCTGAACCGGATAACGAAACCCCGCCTGAGGATCAGCACAGACAGATCGATTTACGGCCTCTGCTACTCGCCAATCCGCCGGTCGCGGCCATGCCAGAACCTGCAGAATCAGAAAACACTGACACAATCTATGAAGCCCGCACCAAGAGCGGCGCACTCTGCTACCACCACGGCCCTTGCACCGTGAATCACCGCACCGAATCGGCAGCTAAGCGTTGTACTAATGATAGTTAGCTGATAACCCATGATCGTTTGCCTCGATTTGGTTTGCCCGAATGCAGCGCGTTTGATAACAGTTAAGGCTATCCTTACGTTATGAGGTCATCGGTGATCCATCGTATATTCTCGGCGCTGGTTTTAGCTGGGCTAACCGGTTTACCTGCTAATGCTTATGCTGCGGTCAAAATCGAAAATGTAGAAGTTGCCCGCGTTATTGACGGCGATACCATCGTCATAACAGATGGTACCAAGGTGCGGCTGCTCGGTATAGATGCGCCCGAGCGCGGGGAATGTGGTTATTCTACGGCCACTAAGAAACTAAAAGCACTAGTCGAGGGCAAAACCGTTAACTTGGTGGGCACGAAAACAGATAAGTATGATAGACGATTAGCTTATGTCGATATTGCTGGTATTGATGCCGGTGCGGAACTAATAATGGCCGGATTAGTGCGCCCACGTTATAATGCTACAGACGGATATGGACGAAACTCGCGCGATGACACCTACTTCTCTTTAGCCGGCCATATCACCCACATCTGCGGCTTAGATATGACTAAGTATACTGCTGCAAATACCCAATCCGATAGTACTGATTCCTATAGCGCCAAAACCGAGACAAAATATGTTACCGCCACAAGCCTGAATATCAGGTCGGGGCCGGGTACCAATCATCCTAAACAAGGTAAACTATCGTACGGCGATAAAGTTACCGTTGTCGCTACCACCGACGGTTGGCAGAAACTCTCCACCGGCGGTTGGGTAAGCGGCATTTACTTGGCAAATAGCGCGCCGAGAGCTGGTAGTTCGTCAACGGGGAATACGACATCACCAGCCACGACAAGTCCCCCACGATCGGCACCTTCAGTCAAACCGACTGCGCCCGCTGGCGCCCAACCGCCATACCAGAACTGCACCGCCGTCTGGAACGCCATCGGCCGCCCTATCAAAGCTGGCGAGCTAGGATTCCACGCCAAGCTCGACCGGGACAACGATGGCGTCGGCTGCGAGCAGGACCCGCGCTAACCCAGGGGCAAGCGCTCACCTCGCGCAACTATTGCAATAACTTTTCGATGGTTTTGAGCACGCCATCGTCGTCGTTACTCGGAGCGATATGGGTGGCTGCGGCTTTCACCTCCGGGAACGCATTAGCCATCGCGTAAGTTGTCCCGGCTTCAGCGAACATTTCCAAATCGTTGTACCCGTCCCCAAAAGCGATAGTTTCCGCTTTGGTCACCCCAAGTAGTTGTTGTAACCGGCGGACGGTAGTGCCTTTATGGACGTCGTAATCGGTGATGTCTATCCACATAGGTTCGCTGGGTACCAGATACAACCTATCTTGGTATTGCGACAGCCCCTTGATGGTTTCGAAAGCGCGGCCCTTAACATCAAGCACCGTTATTTTCACAAAGTCCTCTTTGATTTGCTTAAAGTCGGAAATCTCTTTCACCACTGCATAACTGCGTCGCACCCCAATGCGCTCAAACTCCGGGCGAGTTTCTAAGATATACGCGGCAGTCGGAGTACAGGCAATAATAGTTTCATCAGGCTGAATCGCTTCCAGGGTGGCAATCACCTGCAACCCCAGCGCATTGTCAATCAGCGACTGATACTTCACTTCACCGTTATACGTTATCCGGCTGGCACTATCCCCCAAAATCCAAACGTCCTGACTATCGGCACCTAACACTTCCCCTACGCGTTCGGTTTGTTTGCCAGTGACCACCGCAAAGGCAATCCCTCGCTCAGCCAACAACTGCTTTATCCGCCGAAAATAGGGCCGGTTAAATTCGCCAGCCGCGAGAGTCTCAGTCGAAACTTGGTGGCTGCCACTATGTAACAAAGTGCCGTCCAAATCCGTCAAGATTAGTTTTATCTTATCAGCCACGATACACCTCCACCGGCATTATACCGCAAAATACATAAATGAGGTCTGCCGTAAGCGCTAAGACGAACTTACGGCAAACCTCATTGTGGAATGGTTTGTGGTAGATTAGCACATATTACCAGCTCGGATATTTGTTCTAGCGGTTATCGTACCTCCAACTACCCCACTACTATTTAGTACTTCTAGGGCATGGTTAAGAGTCTTGTCATGGCAGGTATAGAAAGTCCGCGAGAACGTTCCTGAACCGCTATTGGTCGTTGTTCCGCCAGTCAGAAGGCCAGTTCCATCGCCCCAATTGAACCTAGTCATGTACGACCCGTTTCCATTCCAACTCCAAGCCAAGGTTCGAGTCTGTTCCGAGTTAATGGTGAGTGAGCTAGGTGTAAGTGCCATTGAAACAATGGAAAGAGGTTTAACTTGAACAGTTTGCGCATTTGCAGCCGATCCATATCCGGTGGAAATAAGCACAATTGCTAAGATGCCAGCGATTCTCCTACTCAGATTTTCAATGTTTCTCATTACCTTTGTCATTGGTGATTTCCTTTTGTCATTGGTGATTTCCTTTCAATTATTTGTTTTCTAAATCGACTTAATCAAACTTTAGAGGCAAGCATTGTTGAAAGGCTTGGCTAACGGCCAACTCGAGATGCCTCAGCAAATGCCACCCATGCTTCTAGCTCGTTGCGATGCTGGGCAACAAATACCTGCTGCAGCACGAAACTGATTTCATCATGTCGCTGCTCATAGGCAGTCTGTTCTCGACAATCATAATCCGCTAGCGCAATCGTTATTTCGAGTTCGCTAAATGCGGTTCTCCGTTGAGAGTCCACAATCCAGTCTTCATCATCGAAACTCCACTCACCATAAGTCTCAAGTAACACGTTCCAATCATGTAGAACCAAGTCTCCGGCCGACACAGGGTTTGTTAGATGCGAAAATCCAGCATCGGCCATACAGGACGCCCAATCGGCATTTAGAGCAGCAATCTCAGGCACTAGTCCCGAATTGATGCTTTCGTAAAAGGTGTCTACCTCTCTGCGTATCGCGTCAAACTCGGACTCGCCAGGTACACCTGATGTCGCTAACCACGCTTCACCAAAACAGCCCGTCATACCCCAGTTATCATCAGCAGGGTTACCCCAAAGTGCCGCTTCCCATGCTTCGAGTTCAGCAGATGAGAAAAGCTCACGTAACTCATCATTTGGGTCAACGTGCATTGTTGGATCAACCACCACACGGGTCGCGCTCAACGGTGGGTTAGTGCTAATGCCGTACCCATATTGTTCGTGCCATTGCCTTCCAGTGGGTATCGAATCATCTTGGTTTGCAATAATCATAGGAACATTTTCCAAGAAAGGAATATATTCAAAACCGAGTTCGGCCATACAAGAAGCAATCATTTCCTCTTGTGTACGATGAGCGGCAATGGCACTAGCTTGCCGCTGTTCGATATTTGCCTCAGGCGGTATCCCCATAATCTGTGTCCAGATTTCATCAAGTTCACCAAGCTCTGGGGTTACGCTAGTGGTGGGTGCCGTATTTCCCTCAGCGCATCCTGAGGCTAGAAATATGGCACCCACCACTAATGCGAGATAAAGTATGGGAACTCCGTTTCGAGCAACCATCATCAAGTTGAGATTAGCAGAAAGCGCCTGCGCGCACAAAGGTGGTTACCGTTGCAGCACCCTCGGAGGTTCCCGTTGCGCTTAGGTGTCGGATATCTATTCTCGTAGTGAATGTCTTATCAGTACAGGAATGGAAAGTATGGGAAGCTGAACCACTTCCAGAGTTAGATGTGGCAGGTCCCACCCAGTTCGTTGTGCCATCGCCCCAAGTGATTACTGGAACGTGGCTGCCGATACCGTTCCAATTATAGGATACACTGCGAGATTGACCGGAGTTAATCGTAACGTTAGTTGGAGATAGAGTAACCGAGCTGACGGACAGCGGTTGGATTCCAACGTACTGAGCGGCGGCGGGTGCGGCGAGTCCAGCGACAGCGAGGACTGCACCAGCGGATGCGGCGGCGAGTTTCATTCCGAGTTTGGTCTTTGTCATGTTAGTTCCTTTCACTTGTTGGTTGATTGCACAGATTGGCACACAGATTTTGTGAATAATCGATTTTTTTAGTCGGCTGTTTCCCGACCCCAAACCCAAACAAATGGCTGGAGGTCTGATTGCACCGCAATACCAGAGTCAACGTCTGGGTAAGCGGACTGAATAACGACTTGTGGGGCGATTGTGCTGGCTGCAGTAAATACAACAGCAAGCTGGATGCCGATTGCCATACGGTTAATCATGGTTCCCTCACATTCTCGAAAACGATTGCGATAATACTGCCTGATACCGGCAGCTCGGCGCAAGGTCGAAACCTGTCAGACTGAAAACGGTCATGGTTTAGTTTTTGCTAAATCAGACTAAAATCTGGTTTTAGGGAAATGTGCTGGGTATGATACGCTTCAGGGCTTACCATATCGAAAGGGGTGGTAGATGCTAGAGGAACTGGGATTGAGTCCAACTGCTGAACTCATCTATCAGATGCTGCTAAAAAATGCCGAGTTACAAGAAGCGGACTTGGTTAAGATTCTCAGTTTACCTAAAGATGTGATTTCGCAAGGTGTTGCTTCGCTTGCAAATATAGGGTTGATAACAGAAACTGGCTCTAGACTGTCTGCTGCTTCTTACGATTCCGCTCTACGGTCATTACGGAACCGCAATAAGATGAAAGTGGCTGAAACGGAGAGACTCGCTGACTTAGCTGAGGATGCTCTAGCAACATTTCTTATCGAATATGCCGACAAAAGCGCCGAGCCTGACAAAACCGATGAACGCATATACGGGGTAGAAAACATCAGAGACCGGATTGCGCAACTCAGCAAGGATGCAGAATCCACCGTAGATACCTTCGTACCCGCCCGCACGCAACGAAAATCTGACGTCCTCGCTAGCCGCGAACTTGACCGGGAAAGCTTAAGCCGGGGGGTGTTTTCCAGAGGCATTTTCCTTAACGACGCCCTAGCTGACCCTACCGCGTTATCCAACATGAAGTGGCTGAATGAACACGGTGCGCGGATTCGGACTACTACACGTTTACCAACTCGAATGTTGATTGCGGATAAAAAGATCGCAGTGCTCCCCATCAAGCAATCCAATGCAATGTACGGAGTGTTGGTCATAAAGAATAATGGCTCATTGGCGGCCTTGAATGCCTTATTCGATGCTTATTGGGAAAACGCCGTCCCATTTCATTCTCAAATCGAAGCCGACTCACATGAACTTAGTAGCAGGGAACAGCAGGTTTTGAACCTGTTAGCTCTTGGAAACCCTGACTCGGCAATTGAGCGAGAATTGCACTTGTCCGAAAGCGTTATCCGGCGAACAGTAAAGTCGATAATGACTAAGCTCGGTGCTCAAACCCGATTCGAATGTGGCGTCCTAGCGGCTAAAGAAGGCTGGGTATAACCACTATACTCACAGCTTGTTTGCTTGTTAGCCGCCTAGATGTCGGAATGAGTCCGGTATGACAGGAAAGAACTCGGTATGGTTACTCGATTGGATAATCTCCGGCTCATCTGGCGTGAGTTTCACGCTGTCGATAGCTCAACTCGGATATGATACGATGATGACATTCGCGCTCAATCGGTTTTTCGATGCCGTTGTTTCCCAAAACGCTTCCGAACTCGCAGAGTTCTTTGAGCCTGACGCCACCATTATTTGGCCTAATACCGACGAACAGTTCACCGGCGCCGAATACGTCCGGGCAAACTGCGAATATCCCGGCCACTGGCAAGGCGTTGTCGAAAAAGTCCTCGCAGTCCCATCACCCGATTGCAGCAGGCAACTGACCGTAATATCGCAAGTAACCGACACCGACTCGGACAACTCCTATCGCGCAGTGTCATTTCTCTATATGTCGCCTAATGGGCTTGTCCAGACCCTCACCGAATATTGGGGCGACATCACTCCCCCACCAAGATGGCGCCAACAACTAAACATCGGAAAGCGCATCGAAACCTCGCCTGCATAAACCCGCAATCCGGCGTGCTGTTGGCGCGGGTTGCAGTGGCAAGCAGAGCTGGCGTCAGACTATTCCGCTGGCGGTTACAACGAACTGCGTACTGGCATCGGAGTTGGTACGTCCTATAGCAACCGCCATCCCAATGAACGTGCAGCGCCGACGTCGAATGTCACAACTGAACGACATCCAGCAGCTTTGGAGTTCCCGCTAATCAAAGCATCAGCGAAATCAACTCCGACCCCAGCAGCTTGGATAGCGTTAGATAAAAGCAAATAGTCATCAACTCTTACGCTATCGGAATCTATCATTTTTTGAAATCTATCAAGTACATCTGCAACGGGAATTCTCATTACTCGGGTCAGAACCCAAAATGATTCGACCCAGACAATATCAGAAATGTATCCCGGTTCCTCTGGCGTTAATAATTCAATAAATTCGATTGCTCTTGGTGCCTGCTCGGGGTCATCGTGAGTCAAGTATCTTACGATAACGTTTGTATCAATTCCAATCATCGGTTTGCTGCCCACACAGCTTCGGCGATAGCCTGGTTCATTTGTTCGATGGTTAGTGGCGGGCCATCATATGGTAGGCTACCACTCAACTCTCGAAGGGCCGTAGTTCCATTTGAGCCGATAACCGCAGATTTTTGCTTTTCTCTCTTGATGGCAGACCTGAGTTCATCGTCGCTATTCACAACAAGCGTCAGGTGGCGCTGTTGCTTGGGCGTCAGCCTATCGACAAATTCATGCAGGTCAAAAAGGGGGGCTACTTGGCTCATACGTCAATTATCCCACACCTAGTACCGGGACACAACGCTGGATATTATTGGTGAGGAGAGTCTATCTGGATAGATTCTATTGGGAGTGGGGTTAATTGGCGCCACTTGCGTTGTTGTAACTCTGCAGGATGCCTCGCCGTTGGGCGAATGTCACCAAAGGATAAGCGAAAGGCTAGGACAAATGGGTGCTTGGGCGGACAATACGGTTTTTTGGCATGTTTATCCGTTGGGTTTTTGTGGGGCGCCCTTGCATCCGCAACATAATGATGATAATGCAGCGCCGCGTTTGCACAGGTTAACAAATTGGCTGGATTATGCCACCACTTTGGGAGTTAATGGCCTATTATTAGCGCCGATATTCGCCGCACAATCGCACGGTTATGATTCGATTGATCAGTTCCGTATAGATCCAAGGTTAGGCACCGAACAAGACTTTATGGAACTTGTGACGCAGGCAAAGGCGCGCGACTTGCATATAGTATTGGACGGTGTTTTTAGCCATGTGGGCAGCGATCACCCGTGGCTGCAAGAAGCGCTGGCCACCGGCCCGGATGGCCCACACGGCGACTTGTTCGATATCGATTGGGGCGCTGATGGTGAAGCAAAGCCGCACGTGTGGGAGGGGCATAACTCGTTAGCTCGGCTCAATCACGCGTCGGAAAGCGCCGTGGATTATGTCTATCAGGTAATGACGTATTGGCTAGCGCGCGGGGTTTCGGGCTGGCGACTAGATGCCGCATATAGTGTGGCGCCCGCGTTCTGGGACCGAGTATTACCCAGAGTACAGGAGCAGTTTCCCGATGCCTTTTTCTTAGGTGAGGTAATCCACGGCGATTATCCGCGTTTTGTTGCCGAAACCGGGGTAGATACGGTAACGCAATACGAGTTATGGAAAGCCGTCTGGTCATCTTTGGCGGATACTAATCTATGGGAGTTAGATGCCGCCCTGACTAGACATAACGGATATCTCAACACCTTTATCCCGCAAACGTTTATCGGGAATCATGATGTCACCCGGATCGCTTCGCAAGTTGGCCCAGAGAAAGCGATTGCCGCGTTAGCGATTCTGCTAACCATCGGCGGGATTCCATCTATCTATTACGGGGATGAGCAAGGATTTACCGCCGTAAAAGGCACAGGTTTTGCGGCTGACGATGCGCTCCGCCCAGAGTTCCCGGAGTTTCCCCCAGAAAGTTATTTTAGTTCCGAGTTTTTCCAATCCTACCGCGAACTTATCTATTTACGGCGGAGCCGCCCTTGGCTATCAAGCGCCACCAGCACCAAAATAGCGCTAACCAATCCGCGATACACTTATCGGATTACCGCCCCCGATAACTCCGATAGCCTAGAAGTCACTATTGATTTGGACGCCAATAACTCCTACGACCCTAATAAACCCGGCACCGCCAGCGGCCTAGCAGTTACCATCCGCGACTCAACAGGTAACACAATATGGGAATACCAACGTCGCTAGGCAGCCTTCAACCAAACACGCCGTCGGGAATACTAACATGACACAACTACTGGAAAACCACCGACATCGCGAGGTCTTGCACTTACCAAACGGGACGGACGTTTTCCCGAGGTTTTTCGATGCGGACGCGCCTTATGCGCGCGACCAGATACCGGATTTTGGACTCTATTTTGACCCAGCTTGGCAGCCACCGTGGCTGCATCGCCATATCCTTTGGCCGGATTTCGGGCTTCCAGTCGCTGACACCGAGTTAATCAAGGCTCTGGTCGGTGCGCTGGCGAAATCACGGCAAGGGGAACAAGTTGAACTGGGGTGCCTCGGCGGGCATGGTCGCACTGGCACGGCCTTGGCACTGCTCGCCATCCTCACTGGCGAGCCGCCGGAAAACGCAATCGCTTGGGTACGCACCCACTACTGCCCGAAAGCCATCGAAACCCCCGACCAAGAAGCCTACGTCACCAACCTCGCACCACTGCTAAGCGCCATCGCCTCAAGCGATGCCTAGATAATAAAGTGGTTAAGTAACAAATAACTAGGAAATAGGTACTACTCGCGACATATTTCGGGTTGTCGCGGCAGCCATCGGAAAGGGTAGGTCTGCAAGCAAGCAGCATCCGGGGCAAATACCCTAGCCGCTGCCGTCAGGTTTGTTTTCGCGTAAGGTGGAAAATACAGAAGCGGTACTTTTGAACGAGCAAGGATTCTCGGATGATAAATGCAGGCAATACCGTGGCTATTATGCTCGCCGCTGGGCGGGATGCCGAAGCGCGGGCCTTATTGACACGCACTCTCGGCGACTCGACCGTTATTGCGACAGCTTTTGATACGCTGGCGCAAGTAGTCCCCGCTAGTCAAATAGTGGTAGTTATTTCGGAGGGCGATACCGAAGTACCGAAGGCCTTAGCGGGTCGCAATCCGATTTTTGTGGAGCAGACAGCTACCTTGGGCACTGGGGATGCGGTATTGGCTGCCAAAGATGCAGTAGCTACTTTTAATGCTGACCGGGTGTTAATCACTTATGGGGATACCCCATTATTGCGGCCTGATTCGTTATCGGGGTTACTGGCTCGGTACTCCCTGAAAGACGCCGATTTAACGTTGCTCTCGGCGGTGGTCAATAACAGTAGTGGCAAGTATAACGATTACGGCACTATCGTTCGAGAAGCGACGGCCACCAATATCTCGCCGATTATCGCTATTCGAGATACCTTACAAAAACGAGCAGCGGTACATGGTGCTACCGCGAAGCAAACCGAAATCAACGTTGGCGCGTATGTCGCTGCACCTGACCTATTATTTCCGGCGCTCGAAGCGATGGTGGCCGCTGGGGAGCACCGGCTTACTGAATTGGTGCAACGTTTGATTGGCGAAGGCCATTCCATTTATTCTTACAAGATATATGATACGTCAGAAATCTATGGCGTTAATACTAACGAAGAGCTAGAGCACGCTGCGGATATTGTGTTAGCGCGGCTTTTCCAGCCGGTGAAAAACACCAGCACTAAAATCGTGTTTGGCACTGGTGGTTGGCGGGCGGTTATTGGTGAAGGCTTTACCCTTGCCAATCTAAGGCGCCTTTGTCAGGCGATTGCTAATGAAATAGTGCGCAAGCATGAGGAGCCGCTGGGCGTAGTAATTGGTGGGGACCGGCGGTTCTTATCCCGCGAATCGGTGGAGGCCGCTGCCGAGGTATTTGCCGGCAACAATATCCCAGTCACGTTATTACGCGATGATGTGCCTACTCCGTTGGTTACCTTTGCGGTCACTTATCTGAATTGCGCGTATGGCATCATCATTACGTCATCGCATAATCCACCGGAATGGAATGGGATGAAGGTATTCCGGCGTGATGGTTCGCTGCCGCTAGACGCGGAAACTGATCGTTTCCAAGATGAGGCTAATGCGCTTAACGCTTCCGATGTGGTGACCTTAGATTTAGATTTAGCGCGCGCCGCTGGAGTGGTTACGGATGCCGACTTAGATGAACCATATATTGACGCCATTGAGGAATTGATAGATGTTGATGCAGTAAGAGGTTCCCAGTTACGCGTAGTTGTTGACCCGATGTATGGTACTTCGCAATCTACGTTGGGCACTATTTTATCGGATATGCGGGTGCGGTCAGAGTTTATCCACGCCCAACATAACCCGCTATTTGGCGGCATAGCGCCCGCGCCTGATGCGGAGCGGCTGTCAGCGTTAGTGCAGATAATCAAAAATGGCAAAGGCAAATATTCCCTTGGTATGGCCACTGATGGCGATTCAGATCGAATTGGCATTGTGGATGAAAAAGGCCATTACGTTGATTCCAATGAGCTGCTGCTATTGTTGTATTGGTATTTGCATGAGTTTAAGCATGAACGTGGTGGGGTGGTACGCAATTTAGCCACTACCCATATGCTCGATAAACTCGCTGACCACTTCGGCGAGCAGCATGTGGAAAGCAAAGTCGGCTTTAAGCACATCACCGCCGGTATGGAACAAATTGATGCGCTGTTAGGTGGGGAATCCTCGGGCGGCCTCACGGTGCGCGGCTGGTTATTGGGTAAGGATGGGATTTTCGCGTGCGCATTAGTAGCAGAAATGCTGGCTCGCACTGGAAAAACCATTTCCGAGCTACTTCACGACATTTGGGAAATCACTGGGCGGATGTATATGGCAGAGTTTTCCATGCCTGCTACCCCGGAAATGCGAGTTGCGGTTCCCCGCCGGTTAAGTGCCGATAACTTAGCAAAGGCTGGCCGCACTGACATTAAGCAGGTTTCCACGCTTGATGGCATCAAGATCTATTTCGACGATGGCAGTTGGGCGTTAGTTCGATTCTCGGGCACTGAGCCACTATTGCGGGTAGTCGCTGAGGGTAATAGCCCCGAGCAAGCCCAAGAATTGTTGGATTGGTTGCAAAACATCATCAACGCTAGTTAGCGAATTCCGCTAGTTTGAGAGTTGCGTGAGTTTGCGAGTTCCGCTGATTTGCGAGTTAGCAAGTTAAGGTTTGTAAGGTCAGTCAAGTTAGTTAGGTTAGGGATAAGGTTAGGGATACCATGAGATACGGCCATTTTGTTCCCGAGGATTGCGAATATGTGATTGACCGCCCCGATGTACCAGTTTCGTGGACAAACTATCTGGGCATGAAAGATCTGTGCTCGGTAATCAGCCATAACGGCGGCGGCTACACCTATTACCAAAAAGCCCAGAGTGGTCGCATCACCCGCTTTCGGCAAAATGGGGTACCGCTGGATCGGCCAGGGAAATATGTTTATTTGCACGATGATGAGAATGGCGACTTCTGGTCGATATCTTGGCAACCAGTCGGCAAGCCATTCGTCACTACCCCGGACGATGACGATAACTACGATAATGTACCGAGCGACGGTTCCAAAGGCCGCTGGACTGCTGCGCACGGCACCGGGTACACCAGATTCGAGAGTGTCTATCGCGGTATCCGGGCGACGCAAACCGTGTTTATCCCATTGGAAGATGATGTCGAAGTGTGGGATGTGCGGCTTATCAACAATAGCGGCCAGCCCCGAACGCTGCAAGTGACTGGATATGTGGAGTTCAGCTTCAACAACATCGAAATAGATAACCAAAACCTGCAAATGTCGTTATATTCGCAGGGTGCAGACTGCAAAGACGGCGTTATTGAGTGTGACGCCTTTTATGAGCCGTGGACGTTCAACTATTTCACCTCGCATTATGCTGATTTAGCTGGGCACGCCGCACCGCCCCAATCGTATGACTGTATGCGCGACGCCTTTATCGGCCCCTATCGCGATGAACGCGATCCGATTGCCGTAGCTAATGGGCGTTGTAGCGATTCTGCGGGCACCACCCAAAACCATTGCGGCGCGCTCACCCATGTTATTACCTTGCAACCCGGTGAAGCCAAACGGCTCACTTATCTATTAGGGCACGGTAACCGCGAACTCGGCAGGGAAATCCGCGAAAAATACACCCCACAGTATGTGGACTATAAATATGACGAGCTAATCGCCTATTGGCGGGAAAAGCAATCTCGGCTCTGGATATCGACCCCAAATAAAGGCATGAACGCCCTAATCAATACTTGGACCTTGCTGCAGGCAGAAACTTGCGTGGTCTGGTCGCGCTTTGCGTCATTTGTTGAAGTTGGCGGGCGTGATGGTTTGGGATATCGCGATACTGCCCAAGACGCGATGGCTGTTATTCATTCTAATCCCGAGAAATGCCGCCAACGCATCATCGAACTATTGCGGGCCCAAACTCTGGCTGGCTATGGGATTCACTTATTCCGGCCCACCGATTTCGACCCGGACGCTCCCCCGCCACCGAATATTCCCACGCCCACCATCGTGCCTAGAGCCGCTGGACATTCACTTATTCACGGCTTAGAGGATGTCACCTCCGATAGCCATTTATGGATGGTTTCTACGGTAGTGGAATACGTCAAAGAAACAGGCGATGTCGGTTTCTTGGATCAAGTTATCCCTTATGCCGAATTCGCGGATAACCCAGAGAAATACCCTAATGCCAAAGGGACAGTCTGGGAGCACCTGAAGCGGGCGTTAGACTTCAGTGCCGCGCAAGTGGGCGAGAATGGCGTGGCTAAAGGGTTACGCGCGGACTGGAATGACTGCCTAAACCTAGGTGGCGGCGAAACAGCGTTAGTGACTTTCTTGCACGCTTGGGCGCTCTCGGAGTTTGTTGAGTTAGCCCGCGAATTGGGGCGCACAGAGGATGCCGAGGATTATCAAAAAGAACTCGATAAACTGGCAACAGTTGCTGATAAAGAGCTTTGGGACGGCAACTGGTGGCGGCGGGGCATAACGCGCGGTGGCGTGCTGATTGGTTCGGCTGCTAATGATGAGGGCAAGATATTCCTTGAGCATCAAGCGTGGCCGACTATTGCTGGCATCACCAGTAAAGAACGCGGTAAGGCCAGTATGGATGCGGTGCGGGAACATCTGGGATCTGAATATGGCTCCCACCTGAACTGGCCGGCCTTTACCAAAATTGATGATTCGGTCGGGTTCTTGACTAGGGTTTATCCGGGCATCAAAGAAAATGGCGCGATTTTCTCCCATCCCAACGCTTGGCCCATTATTGCGGAAACCGTGCTAGGGCGCGGCAATGAGGCAATGGACTTCTACAATTCGATATTGCCATATAACCAAAATGACAATATCGAAACGCGACAGGCTGAGCCTTATGCGTATGTCCAATTCATTTATGGCCGTTATCACCCGCGCTATGGGTTAGCGCAAAACCCGTGGCTCACCGGTACGAGCGGATGGATGTACACCGCCGCCACCAAGTACATTCTGGGGGTACGGCCCACGCTTGACCATCTGGTGATTGACCCGTGTATCCCCGCTGATTGGGATGGATATAAGATGCAGCGGGTTTGGCGGGGCGCCACCTACGAAATCGAAGTGCGCAACCCTTATCGGGTGTCAGCGGGGGGGGTAGTGTCAGCCACCTGCGACGGCGCGCCGGTTCCGGTTGGCCCAGTGCCAGATACCGCCGCTGATCGGAATGCGGCTTTGGTGCCGATTGCTCCGGCTGGCGCTAAGGTGTCTGTGATAGTGACTTTAGGTTAGCTGTCTAATAGGCTTATGCGAATGTCCACCCTGCCACTTGTGCCCATTCCTAACGTAATTACTACCGTAGGCGCTAAGCTAGACGCCACCGAGTTTCAGTTGCGAGTTTGCGCGCTGGAGCCGGGCGCTGATGAGGCGGTGGCCGTGCCAGCCGGTGCTTGGCCTGCCATCGTGTCCAAATACCTAGCGCCAAGCGGGATCAGCATCGTCGAAACCAATGCAGCAGATCCTAATGGAAAAACTGATGAACTCCCAGAACTGCTGCTCCAAATAGACCCGCTATTTGATGTTGGCTACGAGCCCACTCAAAATGTTGCTATCCGCTCAGAGGCTTATGAAATAGTGATAGACGATGACGATAACATTGCCATCGTGGCGGCTACTCCGCAAGGCCTGACAAACGGTTTAGCCACTTTGCAGCAGCTAGCATTAAATGGCAGAGTTCGGGAATTGCAGATTCTCGATAAGCCCAGATATCCGTGGCGCGGGTTAAGCTTAGATATTGCTCGGCATTGGTATGGTGTTGCTGCGCTTTATCAAATAGTGGACATCGTGGCCGCTTATAAGCTGAACATCTTACATTTGCATCTAACCGACGATCAAGGTTGGCGTATCGAGATACCCGATTACCCAGCGCTGACCGCTATTTCAGGGAAAACGCAAGTCAACGGTGATATTGCCGCTGATGAAGTGGGATACTTAACCTTGGCTGAATATCAGAAGTTGCAACAATATGCGGGCCAGTTTAACGTTACTATTGTCCCCGAGATTGATCTACCCGGACATATCCACGCTGCTTTACACGCTATTCCGGAATTGAATCCCGATGGCATAGCGCCGCCAGCGTATTATGGTGTTGAAGTGGGGATGTCACAATTACGCTTAGCTAATCCGGCCACTAAACCGTTTATCGAAACTGTGCTAACTACCTTATGCGCAAACACTCTTGGCGACTGGGTGCATATTGGTGGTGATGAAGTTCCCGACCTGCCAGTTCCTGAGTATCGAGAACTCGTAGCTTATGCTCGCGACGTTGTGGTGGCTGCTGGGAAGCGTCCGGTGGCTTGGCAGGATGCGGCTGACATTCCCGGCCTGCGCATTCAGTATTGGAACCATCGGGACGACTCCGACGCCACGCGCAACGCTTCCCAACGCGGGGAACAGTTGATTATGTCACCAGCGGATCGCGCCTACTTGGAAAAGCACGATGCCAACGACCCGTTGGGCGGTGATTGGGGCGGTGGCTTGCTGCCGATATCGCTCGCCCAAGCTCGCAACTGGGAACCAGAGCTAGTGGTTGAT
>JGI24699J35502_11134066_pt1 | contig 28043 bp, 15 predicted proteins | sample TergutMp193P4_FD_35502 | JGI IMG/M metagenome (IMG submission 35502)
CTTTCCGACCAGTACATTTGCATTTCGACAAGAAACTGCCGCCCGTCGGAGTCGGTGCAACGCACATCAACAATGGAGAGACGAAGTATTTCGAGTTGGGGCAGCAATTCGCTCGTTTGATACTCAATATCAACAATCGGTTTGTCAAGTGGCAACAAGCTGTTGAGCAAGCTCATACAAAGATTTTTATGTTCGCCGAAAACTTGCTTAAACGCTAAATCATTTTTGGGGTCAAGGTAACGTGCCATACTGTTTTCCGATTTTAATTTACGAATTATTTATCTGTACAAAGATACCGTTTTTTTGTGAAAAACAGGTTATTTATTTTCTGTTATTAAATGAAACTTTCTGTATAAACAGCTTGCAACCTTACATATTTGACTTCATCCCAAAAATTTCTTTACGGATCCCGTATAAGCTTCGCCCAGAAGCAACCGATATTCTTTCGTGAAATTATCGAAAATCGTCTTCGCCAATCCGATTTTTCCCATTTTGTAGAGCGTGCTGCATTTGATGGCAACAGCGTCTTCGTTGATCGGATCAATTCCCAAAATGACATCGGCAATTTTAAGGCGGATTTCGGAATTTTCGACATAGGGAAGATTCGAATTTTGAACAATGCTCATTAACAGGTCAACCACGGAATTGGAAAATTCCGTTTTGAAATCATCAACCCATTCAATCTGAATATTCGGCAACAAAGGGCCGTAGGATAATATTTCCAACAAGCGCAGCAACTCGGTTTTATCCAGCGTTTTCTCCGATTGAAGTCGTTGAATCAGCGACAAAGCATCTTTATAATCGGAAAAAACGTCGTCCGGCAAAGCGATTGTCCAATAAGCATTGTGATTGGAAATATCAACATTTCCGAGTTCTTGCAACAGCACGCGCAATTTCCGTATATTTACGCTTCGGTTATTCCGAGCGGATTCTTCCGATTTATCAAACCATAATAATTCTTGCAATTTGGAAGAAGAAATTCCCTTGCCGTTTTTAAGCGTATGCAAGATAATAAGTACCAACAGCTGTTTCAAAGTCGGCGTAAACTCTCCCGTAATATTTTTCCCGGCTTTATCGAATACTTGAAAACCGCCTAAAAACAAAACAGACTGTTTATTCACGGAGTAAACCGTTTTTTCCGAAAATCGGTTTTGTTTTTCCGTCGGTTTATTCGCTTGTTCCAAAACATCCGAAACAATCGAAGGCGATCGGGTCTTCTTTTTGCGCCGAATCATAAGAATTGCGCCGAAAGCAATAATACCAACGGCTGCAAGGAGTAAAAGGTATTTTTCAATCGTTGCGATTCGGATTCCCGGAATTACATTTTCTTTTTGCAAAGGCGGATAATCCAAGGTATATATATCCACTTGATCCGTTTTTTCATCATCGGAATAAGCGGTTACCGCAATCAGTTTAGCCAAACTCGAAGAATAATATAAATCGCAAAACGAAGAAATATCTTTGAAATAGAATTGTATGCTGTCCGCTAAGTTGTCTGTTTCACGAGTTATTCTGTTGATTTTCTTTAATACGATATCGGAAGGATACCGGTTATTCGAATAAGCCAAAACATAAAAACAACTATCGCCGTTTGTCATTATCAAACTGTTTGAATACACATTTTCGTTTTTCTCTTCCTCTAACCAATCGAATTGCTGCTTGACTTTATTGGTTTTCAAATCAACTTCATACAAATCCGAAAAGTTCTTGGGAGATAATTCTTGTCGGCCCAATTCGGCGCCTCGTCCTCCGAAAATATATATTTTATCGCCTTGCCGGTTCATTCCCATGGCTGCGAGATAACGCGGAGTGATTGTATGAGAAAAATCAAACCGCTCGTATTTTCCGGTATTCAGATGAACCCGAAAAAAATCGCTGTTGTATTTATAGTGTCCGTATCCGCCGAACAAATACAATACGGAATCGTTCGGCGAAATCGAACGGTTGTGTTGAGCATAATTCGCTTCAATGGAATCGCCTCTGTCTTCCCACTGTTTTTTTTCGAAATCATAATACCCGATGGTTCCCTCTTTGAAACCATAATACATGACTTTTCCGGAAAAAGGATCGAACGCCATTCGATTGTAATACTCGTTGGAAGGCTCAAAGCTGTCACTCGGGTAAACCGTTGTTTGATCGGTAAGCAGCGAATAAGCGACAAGTCCGCTGTCCGAAAGAACAAACAGGCGGTTATCAATCGAATCAAAACAAATTTGCGGAAAAACAGTCGCTTTGAAGCCGGCAACTTTTTTCCAAAAAATACGATTGTCCATCAGCCAATACGGATTATGAGCGAAGGCCGGACGATTTTTCAATTCATCGTAAACAATATCTTTTTCATGCTTATCCAAGGTCCAATGATACTTTTCTTTTTGATCGTTATTTATTTCCACATCCTTTAATATAAAAGGAGAAACATCGTTTACCATGAAATTATTGATTTCGCTTCGTCCGAAATTAACCCGGATGGCGTCCAAATTCTTCAGATCGTATGGACAGCTGATGGTTTCGCCCGTATTCAACTGCAAAGAAATCCGATTTTGTTTTTTATCAATCGTTAACCGAACATGATTCCATTGTTCAACGCTCGGAGTGGTTTGGGATTGGAAATCTTGTTTATTAACTATGAGAAAGATTTGCGAACGATTATCAATAATGAAATCAATATTTTCCTCTTTATTCGAAATGATTCGAAAAATGTATCCGAACTTAACCAATACGTTCCGAATAAAAATATCGAAATCCATCGTAAAAACGGCATCTTTGTCCAAGCGATAGGGTTCGCCTGCGTTCAAGATTAAAGAAGTACGCTTATCTATATTATTTTCATGGGAATAGAAGTACAAACCCGATTGCGGGAGATTTCCGTACAGCAGGTTTGTAAAAGAAAAAAAGAATAAGAAAAGCAGACCTCTTGTTTGTTTCATCAGAATAAAATAACTATACAAAAGTAGTGAAAATCTTTTAAATAAAAACAGCCGGTTTCACATTTAAAAGATTTTCATTTTGTATTTGTTTTTGTTGTGAAAGCTCAATACCTTTGCCCGAAAAACGGTGAAGATAATAAAAATAATCAACGACTCGCAGTTGGGAGAAATCATCTTTCGAAAAAATACAAAAGCCAAAAATTACATCATTCGTTTACATAACGGAAAAGTTAAAGTAACCGTTCCTTTGTACGGGAATTACGATAGAGCAACCGAATTTCTTTCGGAAAACAGGCAAAAGCTGCTCCATAAAATTCAAGTGCAGCCTTCGCCTCCCGGAACGAAACCGGATGAAGCTGCGTTAAGGAAAAAAGCGCAGTCCATTCTCCCGAATCAATTAGCAAAATTAGCCGGATTGCACGGTTTTAAATATGCCGGCGTAAAAATAAGAAAGAGCCGAACCCGTTGGGGATCCTGCTCTTCGAAAGGAATTATCAATTTGTCCTTTTATTTGTTGTTATTGCCCGAACATTTGATTGATTATGTTTTATTACATGAACTTTGCCATACGCTTCAAATGAATCACAGTCCCGCTTTTTGGGCTTTATTGAATAAATGCACGCAAAATAAAGCACGAGAATTGCGACGGGAAATACGGAGATATACGGTTTTTTAAAAAGGCGTCTGAAAATTGATCGCGGCTTCGGTTGAGATGAAAATTTTACAGTAAATTATGATAATGAAATCGTCTTTTTTTATACATAATACATATCTATTTCAGACGCCTTTATTTTCGGGTTAATTGACCCTTTAATCGTTGAATTTCGCAGTCAGAAATTCTCGGTTCAAGCGGGCAATATTGCTGATTGATACACCTTTGGGACATTCTAATTCGCAAGCGCGGGTATTCGTGCAATTACCGAATCCCAATTCGTCCATCTTGGCAATCATCGCTTTTACACGCGCTTTGGCTTCTATTCTTCCTTGAGGCAGCAAAGCCAATTGGCTGACTTTAGCCGAAACGAACAACATGGCCGACCCGTTCTTGCAAGCCGCAACGCAAGCTCCGCAACCGATGCAGGAAGCTGAATCCATCGCTTCGTCGGCATCAACTTTGGGAATCGGAATGGCATTGGCATCCGGAACGCCGCCGGTATTAACCGATGTATAACCGCCCGCTTGAATAATTTTATCGAAAGCGTACCGGTCAACCATCAAATCCCGAACAATCGGAAAAGCAGCCGAACGCCACGGTTCAACGGTAATAGTATCGCCGTCATTAAAATGACGCATGTGTAACTGACAGGTCGTTATCAGATCGTCGGGGCCGTGCGGATGTCCGTTGATGTACAATGAACACATTCCGCAAATTCCTTCCCTGCAATCGTTATCAAAAACAATCGGTTCTTTTCCTTCGTGAATTAATTGTTCATTCAATATATCAAGCATTTCCAGAAAAGAAGTATCTCCGGATATGCCTTCCAACCGGTGGGTTTCAAAGTCGCCTTTTACTTTTGGTCCTTTCTGGCGCCAAACTTTTAATGTAATATTAATTATTTTTTCCATCGTATTTTAAATTAATTATTGCCATCCGCCTTTACGATTTTAATCCGTAAAGACAGGAAATTTATGATTTATAATTTCTTTGCTGTCTTTGAACAAATTCGTAATCAAGCGGTTCTTTATTCAGTACCGGATCTTTGTCTTCTCCTTTGTATTCCCAGCAGGAAGCGTATGAATAGCGAGCATCGTCACGAAGCGCTTCTCCGTCCGGCGTTTGATATTCTTCGCGGAAATGACCGCCGCAAGATTCGTTCCGATTCAAGCCGTCGAGCGCCATTAAATAGCCGATGTCAATGAAATCAGCCACCCGCAACGCTTTTTCCAATTCGGTATTCAAAGAATCGGCTTCCCCCGGAATGCGGACGTTGCTCCAAAATTCTTTCTTTATTTCTTTGATTCTTGTCAAAGCTTTTTCCAACGACGCTTTTGTCCGACCCATACCTACATATTCCCACATGACATGACCCAGTTCTTTATGGAGCGAATCCACCGAGCGCTCTCCTTGTATATTCATTAATCGCTCAATCCTTTCGCGAACCGCCTTTTCCGCTTCGACAAATTCCGGAGAATCGGTATTAATGTGTTTCACTTGAATTTGATCGGCCAAATAATTTTGAATGGTATATGGAATAACAAAATAACCGTCTGCCAAGCCTTGCATCAAAGCCGAAGCGCCCAAACGATTGGCTCCGTGGTCGGAGAAATTAGCCTCTCCGATAGAGAAACATCCCGGAATGGTAGTCATTAATTCATAATCCACCCAAATGCCTCCCATTGTATAATGGATTGCCGGATAAATCATCATCGGCGTTTCGTAAGGATTATCGGCTGTTATTTTTTCATACATTTGGAATAAGTTTCCGTAACGTTCTTCCACCGTTTTTTTGCCTAAGCGTTTAATGGCTTCGGAAAAATCAAGAAATACGGCTAAGCCGGTAGTCGCAACACCGTAACCTGCATCGCACCGTTCTTTGGCGGCTCTTGAAGCCACATCGCGCGGAACTAAATTTCCGAAAGCCGGATATCGGCGTTCCAAATAATAATCACGATCTTCTTCCGCTATTTCTGTGGGTTTCAAATTGCCTTCACGAATCGCTTTGGCATCTTCCAATTTTTTGGGAACCCAAATTCGACCGTCGTTACGAAGCGATTCCGACATAAGCGTCAGTTTGGACTGATAATCGCCGTGAACCGGGATACAAGTCGGATGGATTTGAGCGTAAGCCGGATTGGCGAACAAAGCTCCCTTCCGGTAAACCTGCATAGCAACCGAACCGTTGGAATTCATCGCATTCGTTGACAAATAGAATACATTTCCGTAACCGCCCGTAGCAATAATTACCGCATGCGCGGCATAACGTTCGATTTCCCCGGTTACTAAATTCCGGGTGATGATTCCGCGCGCACGACCATCCATAATAACAATGTCTAACATTTCGTGACGGGTGTGCATCTTTACGTTGCCGTTATGAATTTGACGGCTTAAAGCCGAATAAGCGCCTAACAACAATTGCTGTCCGGTCTGACCTTTTGCGTAGAAAGTACGAGAAACCTGCGCGCCGCCGAACGAACGGTTGTCTAACAAGCCGCCGTATTCACGGGCAAAAGGAACGCCTTGAGCCACGCATTGATCAATGATGTTGCCGGAAACTTCCGCCAAGCGGTAAACATTGGCTTCACGTGCGCGATAATCGCCGCCTTTGATTGTATCGTAAAACAAACGATAAACCGAATCACCGTCGTTTTGATAATTTTTAGCGGCATTAATACCTCCTTGAGCTGCAATGGAATGTGCTCTGCGGGGTGAATCTTGAATGCAGAAACTTAACACATTAAAACCTAATTCGCCGAGAGAGGCGGCAGCCGAAGCGCCCGCTAATCCTGTTCCTACTACAATAATATCCAACCGGCGTTTGTTTGCCGGATTTACTAATTTCTGGTGATCCTTATAATTCGCCCATTTTTCGGCCAACGGGCCTTTGGGAATCTTTGCATCTAACTTTATCATATTACTTATTCAATTAACTAATCATTTGGTTATTAAAAAGAAAAGCGGAACAGCCGCGAAACCGATCATGACGACGGTTGCAACAATATTCGCAATAACTTGCAAACGGGAAAACCACAGTTTACCGTTCCATCCCAATGTTTGGAAAGCGCTCCATACTCCGTGAGTTAAATGAAACCAAAGCGCTACCAGCCATACAAGATAGATTACCACAAAAAGCGGCTGAGAGAAAAGAGCAATCACCAGTTCGGAACCTTGGGTGACGGCATTCGGCGAATGAATGAGTTCGGCAAACTGCATGTTGAACCAAAAATTCCAAAAATGAATCACCAATCCCAAAAAGATGATAAATCCCAATACCCACATGTTCTTTGCCGCCCATTCCGTTTTTGTCTTATTCGAAGATGCATACCTTTCGGCGCCTCTTGCTTTTTTATTGAGAAGCGTAAGCCAAGTCCCGTATCCGATGTGGATTATAACTCCACCGGCCAAAACCAATGTTCCCACAATCGCATACCAATTTGCTCCCAAAAATTCACATATCAAATCATAAGCATCTGTCGAAAACAGCAGAGTCAAATTCATTGACAGGTGAAACAGTAAAAACAAAACAAGGAAGATACCCGAAATACTCATGATAAACTTCCTGCCAATAGAAGAATTAAATAGCCAATACATAAAAATTATATTTAGTTATACATTTATAAATGCAAAGTTATGTCGTCTGAATAATTAAGCCTACAAATATACGTTAAAAAATGGAATCAACAAAGATTTGTTATATCTTTGTTGAATGGGATACGAAATAATCGCAATATTAGGGCCTACGGCGTCCGGAAAAACCGTATTTGCCGCAGCTTTAGCCTCTGAATTTGATGCGGAAATTATCAGCGCCGATTCGCGACAGGTTTATCGCGGTATGACTTTGGGTACCGGAAAAGATTTGAAAGATTATACGGTTAACGGTAAACCGATTCCGTATCATCTGATTGATATTCGCAATCCGGGTGAGAAATACAATATATTCGAATTTCAACGCGATTTTCATACCGTTTTCGCATCGCTGAAAGCGAAAGAAAAACTTCCTATTCTTTGCGGAGGCAGCGGACTCTACATCGAATCGGTTTTAAAAGGATATAAATTATTGGACGTTCCGGAAAATCATCAATTAAGAGAAAATTTAAAAGATAAATCGCTCGACGAACTGGAAAAAATGCTCCGGTCGTATAAAAAACTCCATAATAAAACCGACGTTGATTCCGTCCAACGCGCCATTCGCGCAATAGAAATCGAAGAGTTTTACTTGAAACAGAATCCGGATCAAAGGGATTATGAACCCATCGCCGGTTTGATTATCGGAGTGGATATTGACCGGAATTTACGGAGGGAAAAAATAAGCCGACGATTAAAATCCAGACTCGATGAAGGAATGTTGGAGGAAGTGAAAGGATTGTTGGAATCCGGAATTTCCGCCGAAGATTTAATCTATTACGGTCTCGAATACAAATACCTTACTTTATATCTGACCGGAAAATTATCATACAAGGAAATGTACGACCAACTGGAAATTGCCATTCATCAATTTGCCAAACGACAAATGACGTGGTTTCGCGGAATGGAACGGCGGGGCCTTACCATTCATTGGTTAAGAGCGGAAATGCCGACGGAGGAAAAGATTGCGGCAGTGAAGGAATATTGGGGTCGCGGTAGCGATTAAAAAGTTCACTTTATTTTGCATACTAAAACATTTTATTGTATCTTTGACATTGATTTATTTGGAAAATTATGAATACATTTATCGAAAAAGGATTAGACGATTTCCGACAAGGTAAAGTTCGTTCTCATTGGCAAGTAAAGAAACGTTATGAAAAATGGCTTTGATATTGAATGGACTTTTGAAGCGTGTTGTCTTCTCAAGCCACAATTTACTATCGTGATATTCCGGCAGAAAATAAAATAAGGTCGTGTCAACGGCAAAGTGTCCCGCAGGGACAGCATTTTATTAACCGTAGGTGGAGCGGCAGCGCAACCTACGGTATAGCATGGCATCAACTCTATAAAGTTCCGCAGGAACGATACTTTGCATTTAAAGTGTCGTCACTGCGTGACTTAGGGTGATAGTGCATATCGCTCGTTTCCGTAGATTGCATCTACGGTTAATAAAGTGTCGTCACTGCGTGACTTTGCCCGGTAAAACGAAAGCGATATATTACTGATGACGTACTAATAGTTATTAGTACCTTATTTGATAATAGACGTAATCCGAAAGCATTAAAAATATAAAGATGTTGCTCCGAACATGATCGCAAATAGCCTTACATCGTTTTAGTAGCGAAATTTTCCCTAAAATTTGGGTTACTGCTTTCGAATTTGTATATTTGTACCCGATTCGAAAAGAATTATTGGGATGATTAAGCAAGAGCTTACACAAAAACAACAACAGAAACTCTCTCCATTGCAGATTCAGCAAATTAAATTGCTGGAACTTACGGGTCTTGAAATTGAAGACAGAATCAACCGCGAATTAGAAGAGAATCCGGCGTTGGAAGAATCATCGGATGCCGCTCCGGAAAGTCAAGAAGAAGATTCTTTTTCCGAATTTGAAGCGGAAGATAATTTCAGTCAAGAGGATATGATGCTGGGCGATTATCGCACGGAAGACGATATTCCCGATTATAAATTGCAGCAAAATTATCATACGGAAAAAACCGCGCGGGAAGATATCCCCTATTCCGAATCGGAATCCTTTCACGATTTTCTGTTAAATCAACTGCATCTCAAAAATTTGTCCGAAGAAGAAATGAAAATCGGAGAATATTTGATCGGCAATATTGATGAAGCCGGATACATTCGCCAAGAGCCGGAAGTGATTTCTGACGACTTATTGTTTCAATACGGATGGGAAGTTCCCGTTTCAACCCTGCAAGAAGTCCTGCAAATCATTCATGAAATGGACCCGCCGGGAGTAGGCGCCGCTAATCTGAGAGAATGCCTCTTGATTCAATTGAAAAGAAAAGAACCGACAAAAGTAAGGAATCAGGCTATCCGGGTACTGGATCGTTATTTTGAAGCCCTTTCAAAAAAGCAATACGACAAGATTCTTCTTCGTTTAAATATAAATGAAGAAGAATTAAAAGAAATTATCAAAGAGATTACCTTATTGAATCCCAAACCCGGAAACACTTTGGAAAGCAATATGGTAACCAAAATGTCTCAGATAACGCCGGATTTCTTTGCGGAAATAATCAACGGCGAACCGGTTTTCAACATGCAGGAACGAAGCATTCCCGAATTACGCATCAATAAGGAATACAACAATATACTCAACAGCTATTCGAGCGCGAAAGGGAAACAAAATCCGGGGAAAAGCGAAACATTTGAATTTGTCAAACAAAAAGTGGATTCGGCAAAATGGTTCATTGATGCCATCAAGCAAAGAAATGTCACCTTAAAGAAAACGATGGAAGCAATCGGTCATATTCAGCGGGATTTTTTTCTCACCGGCGAAGAATCAAATCTGAAGCCGATGATACTGAAGGATGTTTCCGAACTCTCCGGATATGATAAATCAACGGTTTCAAGGGTAAGCAACAGCAAATATGTACAAACCAACTTCGGTATATATCCTTTAAAATATTTTTTTTCCGAAGCCATGCTGAACGACGAAGGCGAAGAAATTTCCACACGCGAAATCAAAGCCATTCTGAAAAACTGCATTGACGAAGAAGATAAATCCAAACCTTTAACCGATGACTTATTGGTTAAAGAATTGAAAGCAAAAGGATATGAAGTCGCCCGGAGAACGGTTGCCAAATACAGAGAACAATTGAATATCTCGGTAGCGCGACTAAGAAAAGAAATATAAACTATTTATAAATTATACATTATGATTTTTCCGGAAAATTTAAAGTACACAAATGACCACGAATGGGTTCGTGTAGAAGGTAATGAAGCGTATGTAGGTATTACCGATTACGCTCAAAGTGAATTGGGTGAAATTGTTTTTGTTGATGTGCCGACAGTCGGCGAAACGCTTGGCAAATCAAGTGTTTTCGGCTCAATCGAAGCGGTTAAAACAGTTTCTGATCTATTGATGCCGGTTGCCGGTAACGTATTGGAAGTGAATCCCGATTTGGAAGACCACCCGGAATTGATCAATTCCGATCCTTACAATAAAGGTTGGATTATCCGAATAAAAATTGCGAAAGGAGATTCATTGAATGAATTATCGGACGCCGGAACATACCGGACATTTGTAGGAAAATAAATGAAACCGGTAGTAAGCGTAATTATGGGCAGCGTCTCCGATTTGTCCATCATGAAAAAAGCAGCCGAGATTTTCGACGAATTTGAAATTCCGTTTGAAATGCATGCTTTGTCGGCGCATCGCACGCCGGAAGAAGTGGAAAATTTCGCCAAAAACGCAAAAGCCAAAGGGATTGAAGTAATCATTGCGGCAGCCGGAATGGCCGCTCACTTGCCGGGAGTAATTGCCTCTATGACTACCCTTCCGGTTATCGGCGTGCCGATTAACGCAAGTCTTGACGGCTTGGACGCCTTATTGGCAATTGTGCAAATGCCTCCGGGCATTCCCGTAGCTACCGTAGGTATAAACGCTTCGATGAATGCCGCGATTTTAGCCGCTCAGATACTGGCGGTAAAAGACGAAAAAATCCGGGAAAAATTAGCCGGTTATAAAGAGTCTATGAAAGAAAAAATCGTTCAGGCAAATCGCGAATTGGCATCGGTTCAATACAAATTCAAAACCAATTAATTTTTGTCATTGCGAGCTTGACCTGCAATCCTCTGAAAAACGAACAGTTTCATGTATAAACGAAGGAAATCATCGGTTGTTCAAATCGGCAACACTCCGATGGGAGGCGATTATCCCATCCGTGTGCAATCAATGACGAATACCTCGACTTTAGATACCGACGCAAGTATTCGGCAATGCATCCGAATCATTGAAGCCGGAGGCGAATATGTTCGCTTAACGGCTCAAGGAGTGCGCGAAGCCGAAAACTTGCAAGCCATCAAAGACGGATTACGGGCGCTCGGCTATCAAACTCCTTTAATCGCCGACATCCATTTTAATCCCAAAGCGGCTGAAGCGGCTGCGAAAATCGTAGAAAAAGTTCGTATCAATCCGGGTAATTTCACGGATCCGGTCAAAAAATTCAAAACCATAGCGTATTCCGAAGAAGAATATCGAAACGAAGTTGAAAAAATTCGTCAACGTTTTGTTCCGTTTTTAAATATATGCAAGGAACACAAGACCGCCATTCGTATCGGAATCAATCACGGTTCGCTTTCAGACCGAATCATGAGTCGTTACGGCGATACTCCCGAAGGGATGGTTGAATCCTGTATGGAATTTCTTCGAATTTGCAACGATGAAAACTTTTCCGATGTAGTGATTTCCATAAAAGCTTCAAATACTTTTATTATGGTGAAAACCGTCCGATTGTTGGTAGAACGAATGGATTCGGAAGGCATGAAATTTCCTTTACATTTGGGGGTTACGGAAGCCGGAGACGGTGAAGACGGAAGAATTAAATCGGCGGTGGGTATCGGAACTTTGTTGTCGGAAGGAATCGGAGATACGATTCGCGTCTCGTTGAGCGAAGAACCGGAAGCGGAAATTCCGGTAGCAAAAGCTTTGTTGGACTATATCCGGGAAAAAGATTGTCATAAGGATGTCTTAAAAGACTGTCATTCCGCGCTTGATGCGGAATCCCTTGAAAAAATCATGCCTGCAATGACGGAAAGAAAAACCGTATCGGTTGACTGCATCGGCGGTTCACAACCGCCGGTCGTTATTTCCGATTATTCCCGAGTACAATTATATTGTCATTGCGAGCTTGACCCGCAATCCCCTTCAATAAACTCGGATTTAATTCCCGATTTTCTTTATTTAGGAACAAACTTGTCATTGAAATATCCTCCATCGCAAAAAGTATTGCTTGATTTTTCTTCTTATATTCCGGGAGAAAACCGTTATCCGCTTTTTACCGTAAAAGAACAAGAGACTTGGCTTGCCTGTGATTCGCCTTTGCAGTTTATTCAATTGACATATAGGGATTTAAATAGTTCTCTGATTGAATTTTTAAAACAAAAACCGCAATCTGTCATTATCTTATCGTCCTCCGAAGTTAATAATACGTATGAACAAAAAGCGTTTATTCAACGATTAACAATGGAGAAAGTAACCAATCCGGTGATTATTCATTTGCAATACAGTGAAAACGATCCGGATATTTTTCGGATTAAATCGGCTGCCGATGCCGGTTCGTTCTTCCTTGATCGTTTGGCCGACGGGATTTTCCTTCGGAATAATGAGAAAACAATTGATTCGACTTCGATTGATTCATGCAGTTTCGGTATTTTACAGGCAACCGGTCGCCGTATCAGCAAAACGGAATACATTTCCTGTCCGAGTTGCGGACGCACCTTATTTGATTTGCAAACCACTTTGAAAAAAATCAAAGCTGCGACGGGTCATCTGAAAGGATTGAAAATCGGCGTAATGGGATGTATTGTCAACGGTCCGGGTGAAATGGCGGATGCCGATTACGGATATGTCGGCGCCGGACTCGGACTTGTCAGTTTATACAAAGGAAAAGAATGTATCAAAAAGAATATTCCGGAAGCGGAAGCTGTGGACGAATTGCTTCGCCAAGTGGCGCACAACCGTATTTTTCACAAAAAATAAAAAAAAATCGCAGAAAAAGTAATTATTTTCCAAAATTATTTATAGCTTTGTAAGTTATAATGTAGATAATTGTTATCTGATATAAATTTATTGTGCGCTATGAACAAACTTCTTGAGTCGGAAAATATTGCGAATGAAAATATCTCCGAAGAAAACAAAACTGCGGATCCGGCAGTAGAAACTATTAGTAACGAGAAAGTTACGAATGAAGAATTATCGGAAGAAATCGCCTCGGTAACAGAACCGGTTGCGAATGTTCCGGTGAATGAAACCGTTGTATCCGAAATTCCGGCTGTCGAAGAACCGATCGCGGATGAAAACGCCGATTCGAGCGAAGAACCGGGTATTGAACCTGTTGATAAAAAAGAAATTGACCAATGGGATAAAAGCCGAATTATTGAACGATTAGACGAAATTGTTCATTTAGATATCAACGAAAAAATAAAAAATGAAATAGAAGTTTGTAAACAAGCATTTTATAAAATCAAGAAAATTGAAACGGAAGAAGCCGAAAAAGCATTTATAGCCCAAGGCGGAACGAAAGAAGATTTCAAACCGGAACCCGATGAAGCCGAAGACAAAGTGAAAGAATTATTGGCTGTCTTTCGGGATAAAAAAGTCTCCTTAACCGCGCAAACCGAAAAAATAAAAGAACGTAATTTAGCGACGAAAAAGCAGATTATCGAGAAATTGAAAGAACTCATCGAAAGTAAAGATGATTTTTACAGAGTATATAACGAATTTCGAAAATTGCAACAGCAATGGAAAGAAGCTAAACAAATCCCGGAATCTGCGGTCAATGACCTTTGGAAAGAATATCAGCATTACAGCGAAAAATTCTATGATTTGCTGAAAATTAATAACGAAATGCGAGATTACGATTTCAAGAAAAATTTGGAATTGAAACAAGCGCTTTGTGAAGCCGTTGAGAAATTAGACAATGAAAAAGACGTCGTTTCCGCTTTTTATCAATTACAGAAATTGCATCAGGAATGGAGAGAAATCGGTCCGGTGGCTAAAGAATTGCGGGAAGAAATCTGGTCACGTTTCAAAAAAGCATCTTCGGTCATCAATAAAAAACATCAAGAGCATTTCGAATCTTTACGTTTACTTGAACAACGCAACTTAGAGGAAAAAACAGCGCTTTGCGCAGAGGTCGAAGCAATTGATTATTCCAAATTGACCACATTCAAAGATTGGGACGAACAGCATAAGCAAGTTCTTGATTTTCAAGAAAAATGGAAAACCATCGGCTTTGCTCCCAAGAAAAATAATGTGAAAATATTTGAACGTTTCAGAACGGCATGCGACGTTTTTTTCCGAAATAAAAGCGATTTTTATAAGAACATCAAGGAAACAATGGATGTTAACCTTGAAAAGAAAAAAGCGCTTTGCGAAAAAGCGGAAGCATTGAAAAATGATGAGAATTGGAAAGAAACCACCGATCAAATGATTGCTTTACAAAAAGAATGGAGATCCATCGGCCCGGTTTCCCGTAAACATTCGGATGTTATCTGGAAACGTTTTATCAGCGCCTGCGATTATTTCTTCGAACAAAAAAATAAGCATTTCTCTTCGCAAAAAACGGAAGAAGTGGATAACTTGAAAAAGAAAAAAGAAATTATCGAAAAAATTAATTCCATTGATACCAATCTTCCGACAGCGGAAGCGGTAGCAATTATACGTGATTTGATAACCGAATGGAACAGAACCGGTTTTGTCCCTTTTCGTGAAAAAGATAAAATTCACAAAGAATATCGAAAAGCAGTTGATAAACACTTTGACCGATTAAAATTAGATGAATCCGAGCGTCGTTTGCAAACCTTTAAGTCAAATTTGAGCGATATATCCCATGGAGACGAAAAATCAAAAAACAAATTGTTGAATGAACGGGATAAATTAATGCGCACTTACGAACGACTTAAAAGCGACATCCAAACTTACGAAAATAATATCGGGTTCTTATCCGTTTCCTCCAAAGGCGGAGGCGGTTTAATGAAAGAGATGAATCGTAAAATCAATAGCTTGAAAGAAGAATTAAATTTAATTGTGAAAAAAATCGAAGTAATTGACGAGAATTTTGAAAAATGAAAATAGGTATTTTATCCTCCGGCGGCGATTGTCCGGGAATTAACGCCACCATCCGAGGAGTCGGAAAAACAGCCATGAATTATTACGGTATGGACGTCATTGGAATATGCGATGGCTTCGAAGGACTGCTTAATAAAGAATTTATTTCTTTAGACGATAAAGCATTATCGGGATTATTAAGTCTGGGAGGAACCATTTTGGGCACATCGCGAGAAAAGCCTTTCAAAAAGTTGCTGGACAAGACCGATGATACAAAACCGCAACTCATCATAGAGAATTACAAAAAATTAGATTTGGATTGTTTGGTTTGTATCGGAGGAAACGGCACGCAAAAAACTGCTAATAAAGTATCACAGCTGGGATTGAATGTAATCGGCATACCGAAAACCATTGATAACGACGTCTATGGAACCGATGTTACCTTCGGATTTTATTCGGCGGTTGATATTGCAACAGAAGCAATTGACCGTCTGCATTCTACGGCATCTTCTCACAAACGAGTAATGGTTATCGAACTGATGGGTCACAAAGCCGGTTGGATTACCCTCTACGCGGGAATGGCCGGCGGAGCCGACGTGATTCTCCTTCCGGAATTGGGATGCGATATCGCTAAAGTAAACAAAGCGATCCTTAATCGGTCAAAAAAAGACAAACCGTATTCAATTGTGGCGGTAGGTGAAGGTTTAGAATTAGAAGGAAGCGGAGGCAAAAACGTCCGTCCGGCTTCTCGGCTATCCAAACTGATCGAAGAAGGTACCGGTTTAGAAACACGAGAAACAATTTTGGGCTATGTACAACGCGGAGGAAGTCCATCGGCATTTGATCGTAACTTGGCCACCCGCTTAGGCGGTCATGCGGCCGAATTGATTGCAAAAGGTCAATTCGGACGAATGGTCTCCATGATTAATGACCAAATCATTTCGGTTCCGCTGGAAAAAGTAGCCGGAAAATTGAGATTAGTTACTCCCGATCACGATTTAATTGCGCAAGGAAAACGCATGGGAATTTCGTTCGGAGTATAATCTTTCATTTAAATAGAAAAGTTTATTTATACAATCATTAAACAAGTTTGTTTGAAATATTTATGGAAAATTTATTCAGTATTAAAGAAAAAGTTATTGTTGTCACCGGAGCCGGAGGGGTATTAGGCGGAAATATATCCAAAAGTCTGTCCCAAGGCGGAGCTAAAATCGTAGTATTAGACATACGTCAAGAGAATCTTGACAGTCAAGTTCATGAAATCAAATCCGGTGGAGGAATGGCAGTAGGATTCTGCTGTAATGTTTTAGATACAAACAGCTTAGAGGATGTAGCGAAGAAAATTGTCGAAAAATGGGGTCAAATTGACGCTCTTGTCAATTGTGCCGGTGGAAATGTACCGGGCGCTACCCTGTCCCCCGAACAAACCATTTTTGATATGAAAATGGAAGATTGGGAAAAAGTAATCAAATTGAACCAAGACGGTACGATTCTTCCCTGTTTGGTATTCGGAAAAGTTATTGCTCAACAAAAGAAAGGATGCATTGTCAACATTTCGTCAATGGCAACTTATTCGGCCATTACCCGTGTGCCCGGCTATTCGGTTGCCAAAACCGGAATCAATATTTTCACCAAATGGCTGGCTACTGAAATGGCAATGAAATTCGGCGATCAAATTCGTGTAAACGCCATAGCGCCGGGATTTTTTATCGGCGATCAAAATCGGGCTATTCTGATTAATCCCGATGGCTCTTTGACGGAAAGAAGTAAAAAAGTGCTGGCAAAAACGCCGATGGGACGATTCGGTAATATCTCGGAATTGAACGGCCTTGTTCATTTCCTGTGTTCCGATTCGGCAAGTTTCATTACGGGAACCGTCATTCCGGTTGACGGTGGATTTTCCTCTTTCAGCGGAGTATAATACAACAACAGGAATAATTTAAGTAAGTATTACTTATTTAGCGGATTCAATCGAACGTAGGACATGAATTTCGAACTGATATCCGATTATCAACCGACCGGCGATCAACCGGAAGCCATCCGGGAATTGGTGGAAGGTATAAGGCAAGGTATGCCTTATCAAACGCTGTTGGGAGTAACCGGTTCGGGAAAAACATTCACGATTGCAAATGTTATCAAAGAATTGAATAAGCCGGTTTTGGTTATGAGCCATAACAAAACCTTGGCTGCTCAATTGTACAGTGAATTTAAAAGTTTTTTCCCGCATAACGCCGTTGAGTATTATGTTTCCTATTACGATTATTATCAACCGGAAGCCTATATTCCGGCGACCAATACGTATATCGAAAAAGATCTGAACATCAATGCGGAGATTGAAAAACTTCGCCTTGCTGCCACTTCGGCTTTACTGTCGGGAAGAAAAGATGTAATTATCGTATCTTCTGTATCTTGTATATACGGCATCGGTAATCCGGACGATTTCAGGGAAAGTGTTGTTTTGATTAAAAGAGGAGAATCGTTTTCCCGCAATCTTTTTCTGCGTAAATTGGTTGATAGTCTTTATTCACGTAATCAGGTTGAATTTACAAGAGGGACATTTCGAGTTCAAGGTGATACGGTTGATGTATTTCCGGCTTATATGGATATCGCTCTTCGAATCATGTTTTGGGGAGATGAAATCGAGGAGATTTATACTTTTGATCCTTTAACCGGCAATGTCATTGAAGAATTTGACCAATACCAAATTTATCCCGCTAATATATTTGTAACTACTCGCGAACGAATCAATCAAGCAATCGGTGAAATCGAATTGGATTTAGGCGAACGGGTACAATTTTTTAACAATAACGGTCAAATTCAAGAAGCCAAACGGTTATACGAACGGGTAACTTACGACTTGGAAATGATCCGGGAATTGGGTTATTGTTCCGGAATTGAAAACTACTCCCGGTATTTCGACGGGCGTCCGCCCGGAAGTCGTCCCTATTGTTTGATTGATTATTTTCCGAAAGATTTTTTAACCGTTATTGATGAAAGCCATGTGACTGTTCCGCAAATCCGAGGGATGTACGGTGGCGACCGTTCCCGCAAACTCAATTTGGTCGAATACGGATTCCGACTGCCGGCTGCAATAGATAATCGTCCGCAGACTTACGATGAATTTGAATCGCTCACGCCGCAAAAAATATTCATCAGTGCAACGCCTGCCGATTTTGAACTTCAAATGTGTGAAGGCATAGTCACGGAACAAGTTGTCCGTCCGACCGGTTTGTTGGACCCGCCGATTGAAGTCCGTCCGAGCTTGAATCAAATTGACGACTTAATGGAAGAAATTCAACAGCGAACCGAACGAGGAGAACGAACGTTAGTCACCACATTAACCAAACGGATGGCCGAAGAACTGAATGCTTATTTCATTCGATTGGATATTAAAACCGCTTACATCCATTCGGATGTTGATACTTTGGAACGTATCGAAATCATGGAAAAACTGCGTCAGGGATATTTTGACGTCTTAATCGGCGTAAACCTTTTGCGCGAAGGATTGGATTTACCGGAAGTCTCTTTGGTTGCTATCTTGGACGCCGATAAAGAAGGCTTTTTACGATCGCATCGTTCACTGACTCAGACAGCCGGTCGTGCTGCCCGGAATATCAACGGGAAAGTGATTTTTTATGCAGACCGAATAACCGAAAGTATGCAAAAAACCATTGACGAAACCAATCGAAGAAGGGAAAAACAGTTGCTTTACAATGCCGATCACGGAATTACTCCGCAACAAATCGTCAAAAATACGCAATTCTCTTTAGTAAAAACGGATTTCAAAGTTGAACCGACAGCCTACGTCGAAAAAGAAAGCAATAACATAGCCGCCGATCCGGTCATTCAATACATGACTAAAAAAGACTTGGAAAAACTCATCGCCAAAACGAGAAAAGCCATGTTGGAAGCTGCAAAGAAATTGGAATTTTTGGAAGCCGCCCAATACCGCGACGAATTGATTAAATTGGAAGAGCGGCTGAAGAAAGAGTGAATATGAAACAAAAGGATTTATATTTCAATTGTAAATATAAATCCTTTCTAATTAAACACTTTTGTGATCCCGACAGGACTCAAACCTGTGACCTACAGAACCGGAATCTGTCGTTCTATTCACTAAACTACGGGACCTAAATTTTTCGAACGCAAAGGTACGATTAATTTCGAAAATAAACAAACCGTTTGCCATTTTCGACAGACGACAAAAGCGAGGATTTTGTCCCCGCCTTTAATGTTTTCACAACGGAAAAATCCTTATTGTGAATTGCTTCAAAATTGTGTCTCTACCATCGCAATCGGCATAGCTGCCATAAATAATTGACAATATACTGTTTAAATTCTAATTCTATTTTTAAAAAATTAAGGAGTTGCAAGATTTTGCAACTCCTTAATAATTATTAGGCTATACTATTCTGTTTAACGAATTTCAATCCTCACTTTTTCTCCGTTAACACTCAAGATATAGATTCCTGCCGGGAGCGTTAAATTCATCTTCGTTACAGAATTCGTGGCTTTCTGTTCTTTCAAAAGCGTACCGCTGATTGAGAATAATTGAATCATTGCATTCGGCGTTTTGCTTTCTACGGTAAATTCATGACCCGATCTTACCGGATTCGGATATACTTTTAATCCGGAAACATTAACCGATTCAATACCCGTAAAGTCTCGAATTTCAAACAATACGTCACCCGTAAAATCAATGATATAATTTGTACTCGTAACGGCTAAGGTTCCTTGCAGAATAGGATAGCTACCGACTGCTTCGCCTGCTGTACGGGTCAATGTACCGGTCAATAATTCATCGCCATGATTCAATTTCCATCCTTCGGAATCATACGATAAACTCGGATCTTCCGCTCCTACGTACTTCCATTGATTTTCTGTCGGAGTAATGATGATTGTCGCAGGAGTAATATCAGCCGACAAAGCCGGGAATATCACTGTATAATTCGCTCCTTGAGAACCGGTCGTATATAAACCGGTAAGACTTACGTTGATATTTTTCCCGACATTGGCGCTCGCAAATGCAGCCGTAGCAACACCGCCCAACGATACATTATCCGTACCGATGATCCCGCTTAATGTCGGTGTACCTGTAATTGCAGCAGCCGTTGTCCCGTCATAAACTTTATTTTGAGCAGCCAACCCCGAAATCGTTAATTCGACAGGGAAAATATTTGCCGATAGATTATCGGACAATAACAAGTAATAATTACCCGCTTGGGCGCCATCAAGGTCTGTTCCGCTTATGTATATACTGATGCCGGAACCGACATTGGAAGTGACAAAATCATAACTCGGCGTGCCCGTAAGTTTAACATCATCCGTACCGATGATACCGCTTAATGTCGGCGTACCTGTGACTGTCGCAGTCGTTGTTCTGTCATAAATTTTACTATGAGCAGTCAATCCCGAAAGCGTTAATTCGGCAGGAGAAATATTGACTGTCAAAGGAGCTAAGACGTAATTACCCGCTTGAGCACCATCGAGATAAACTCCGCTTACTATGATGACGACGTCTTCACCTGCATCGGGAGAGGCAAGAGTATAACTCGGCGTTCCTGCAAGTGTAACATCATCCGTACCGATGATACCGCTTAATGTCGGCGTACCGGTAACCGCAATATTCGTCGTTCCGTTATAGGCTCTGTCAACAGCCGTCACCCCGGAAAGCGTTAATTCGGCCGGAGTAATATCGGCGGTAGTTGAAAAAGGATTGGCAGGCAACCAATATTTGGCGGCCGCAGTTTCCGAGAGCGTAATCGTAACGTCAACAGGAATATCGGTTCCGACATTCGGATCGCTGAATTCAGCGCTTGTTGTATAATCAACGCCGTTTTCCAATACATCCATCCCGTCCAAACCTTCGAAAGTAACCGATTCAACGGTTGCATCTTTAGTCGTATCATATACCTTATCAGCAACCGCAATGGTGGGATTCAATTGATAGAAGTCAACAGCATCGGCGCATGCCAATTCCGATTCGCAATAATCGCCTACGAAACTTACGCAATACGTATAGGTTCCGCTTTCGGTTAACGTTCGTTCGTACCGGTTGCCGGTTACTTGATCAATCAATGCGTCGTTTTCATAAATATTGAAAACAGGATCCGCATCTTTCGTAATACTTATATCATCTAATTGAATACTGACTTGATCCGAACAATCGTAGTGGCGGAAAGCGATATAAACGGTTTCTCCTTCATAAGCGCTCAAATCAATTATTCTCTTTTGCCAAGCGTTCCACCCTTGAAGCGTTTCTTTACGCAAAGGCGTAGCGTCAAAGGATGCGATATCAGATCCCGTTGTCGAAATAAATACTCCGTAAGTCTCTTCCGGAAATGACGCATTGGAGGGTTTTACATAGTAGTTCAACCGGTTCCCTTTTGATATGGATATTGCCGGAGTAATTAACCAGTTATCGGGTGTTATAGCGCCGCTTGCATCATAAGAAGCCGACGTAACAAATCCGGCTCCGGTAACGCCGGCTCCGGTACTGGCAGTCCATGTTTTTCCGTCATTGTCGGCATCAATATTGCCCCATGTTGCAGGAATACCGTTTGCAAAATCTTCGCTGAACACAGTATCTTCACGAAGAACAATAGGGGTAAAATCCCAATTTATCGTAATTTCGTTATCCGTACGGGCGGCAATTACATTTTCGGGTTTGGCATCACACTCATTAACAAATGAAACATCATCACATACGATATCCGATTCATGACCACCGTCATATAATGCAGTTACACAATAGGTATAATCGCCTGTAACCGAAAGGAAATCATCGTATGTAAACACATCGCCGGCAACGGTGGCAATATTTTCGCCGTTACGGGAAAGAAGAAATGATTCCGGAGTAGCATACGCTTGAGGAGCTTTCAATTCAGGAATTTCAAGTACGGGAGCTTTATCTTTATTAAATAAAACGGAACTGAAATCACCTTCCGATACAATATCTTCCGGCAAAGTCGAACTATTTTCGTGCGATAAAATAGCGGGAGCATTTAAAGAACTTCCCGGTTCCGCATAGCCCAGAATTGCCCAGTTATAATCGCCTCCGCCTGCACCGGAAAGCGTGGTCCAGTTATTATTGTAATAAAATGCATTCCCTTTTCCGTCAACGGCAGGACCTGCGTCAACCGCCATTCGATAAATGCCGGTGGCTGTTCCTCGAGCCGCTACTACAATACCGATCCAAAGATCTTCATACACATTCACATCAATGGGCGTTGAAAGAGTAACCGCATTCCAAGCGCCGGCGGAGAAAGAGGGAATCGTTTGTTCATAAATGACTCTTTCGGGCTCATCGCCATTCGCTCCGGCATAGATACGTAAAGTATAAGTGGTATTCGCGGTAGTTACGGTCGAATTAACGGCAAAATAAACTCTTGTCAGCCTTGTACCCAGCAGTTTTTTCAAATCTTCTCTCGTAAATCGAGCCGCCATGATTCCGGTTGTATTATAAGCTGTATAGGGGGTCTGCGCGCTGTATCCGAAGAGTCCTCCTTTAAATGGAGTTTCCCAATCCAACGTTACCTTGTTCTCAACTAAAACGGCTTCTAAATTTTCTGCCGGTTTATAAGGATTAAGGGGTTCTTCAGCCGTTACCGAAGCGCAAGCCGCTTCCGATTCGTCCGTTCCGTAAATCGCCGTGACGCAATAATTGTAATCGCCCGGTTGCAAGCCTTCATCTAAGTATGAGAAGGTCGAAGTTGATGCTTCTTCCAAATCAGTCCCATTGCGAGAAATCCTGTAACCGGTTAGTGAAGATACTCCGGTACCGGGTGCAATGGTTGCGGAAATAGGCCAAACGACATTATTGGTTGTGCTCCAAGTTGTACCGTTGTTATACAAATTACTTTTCCCGTTCACCACGCCGCTTGTATATCGCGGCGATGGATAGTTTCCGCTTCCGGCTGTGCGCGTAACTTTAACGCCGATCCACAAATCTTCATAAATATTAACGGGAACAGGCGAATTCAACGTTACATCAGTCCATGCATTATTGGTAAATGTAGCCGGTTGTTCATAAACAAGCGTTCCCGGTGTGGTACCGTTTCCTCCCGACCAAATTTGAATGGTATAAGTACGGGCTGCCGTACTGTTTCCGGGATGGAAACGCACCGTAGTGATATTGAATCCTTCCATGCGTTTCATATCGTCGGAATCGAAACGGATAGCTTCGGTAAAATTGGCGGTGTTCACATTAGTGGAACTCGGAGCTGCTGTACTTGTTACGTAAGTAGCCGTACCTCCGGAATATGGAGCATCCCAAGTGAGGGTTACTTCATCACCGGCCGCTTTAGCCGTCACGTTTTCGGCAGGATTGAATGCGTTGACAGGCGAAAGTGTAACCAATTCGATACAAATGCCTTCCGATTCGCTGTCGTTGCTGTAAACAGACGATACGCAATAAGAATACGTTGTTCCGGCAGTTAATCCGCTGTCTTCGAATGAAGTGGTTGTTGATTCTCCTACTTTCACGCCATCGCGATAGATATTGTATTTGGTCAACGCGGGAGCAACATACGCCGGACCGGCGCCGATAACATCTGACTTGACGGCGTTTAAAAGCGCTGATTTAACAGGCAACGTATGGGCTTTTTGTGCAAAAATATTCAAGTTGTCAGCCGTTGCAGCTTTCTGCGTCCGACTATCCAATACAACATTCGGATTCGGGGCAGAAGGATTACCGGAACTCAGATAGACTGAAGTGATAAAATTATTCGTAAACCCGGCGTCTTCCATAGTGTACCATTCGCCTTCTTCTGAAATCCAATTTCGTCCCGGAACAATCGAATTGGCATCCACAACGAAGCAAGCTCCTCCCAAAGTATGGATTTCCACACCGATTAGGTATTCTTTAGATGCATCAATTGTCAATGGAGAGCTTAATGTTACTGTTTTAAGGCCTGCCGTTGCGGCTCCCGTATAATTTTGGGTTCGCACTAACACAGGTACTCCCGTGTCATCAACTTCCCATATCTGTACCGCGTGGGTTACGCCCCCGGTAGTTTCATACAAATAAAACTGTATTTGGGTAGCATCATAACCATCCAATCCTTTCAGTTGATCCGGTCCCCACAATGTTCCTGCAAAAAATGTAAATTCCTCATTGAAACTATAGACAGTTGCTGCTGATCCTGCAATTGTCATCCACCCTCCATTGAACGGACGGGTCCAATTCAGATAAGCTTTGTCGAGAGTTGTCCTTCCTTGTAAATCGGTGGGCGGCAACCGGTAGGTATCGGAACCTGTGGTTACGATAACGGTTGCCGTTACCGGAACAGATTCGGTTGATTCGTAGAAAGCGGATACCCCGTATTCATACGTACCGTTCGCAACGCCGATTTGCGTGTAGGTAGTTGTCGCTTTGTTATTGATGGTATATTGCAAAGTTCCGTCGCGATATATTTTATAACCTAATACATCCGGGCGATCCGGAGCTGTCCATGTAAGCGTAACGTTTCCACCCGTAACTCCCGCTTGCAGGTTAATAACGGGATCGGTAGGCCCATCCAAGAATTTAAATGAAACGGTATTATCCGATGCTTCGGCAATTCCGGTGAGAGGTTTAGCAATCGGTTGCAAACCGGCCCAAGAAAACATGGTCGGCGTTGTTTTCGCTGAAAAAGCAGTCTTACCGGCAGTTCCGGGGAAAGGCGTTCCTCCGGAATTGATATTACCATAAGAAGCTACAGTTCCGGTGGGTATCGCATACGAAGAAGATGCGCATACCGGATACAGTTGTTGCGGATGGCTGGAATTACTTCCATTTCCGGTCAAAGCATTCTGATGAACGTGCCATATCAGCAAGCCGTGTCCGGGTACCGAACCGTCAAATCCTATTCGTTGCCGGTTTTCCAATACATACATTTCACCGTTGACGTTGGCTTTAATGGAATAAGCGACCGGTTCTTCCGCCGAAGGCGGCATAGCGGTTACTTCTGTATAGGAAGTCAGTTCAACGGGCGTAACCCATCCGTAAAGAATTTTCTGAAACATATTCACGTGAGCCGGTTGGCGACCGTTGTCGTTCCAACTCCCATTAGCCATCAAGTCCCAGTTACCCGTTCCTACATAACCGGTACTTCCGGTATCGTAATAGTCGGGAGCGCCTAATACATGATTCAATTCGTGACAAATAACTCCTATATAAGTCGTATTGGTTCCGCTGGCTCCTCTTAATTCCGGAGAACAAGAATATACGGAAATTCGCACACCATCCAGCGTAATGGGCGAAGCTAATTGCCATTCATGCGACCAAATTTGATTTCCATCATTGACTGATTCGTCACCGTATCCGGCAAACAGAATATGAAAAGTTTCCAAAACGCCGTTTTCGGCGAAATCATTATAATCAACATCGGCATCGGCTTTGCGAGCGGCTTCTTCCGCAAACCAACGGTAGCCGGCATCATTGGGCTGATTCGCATAATAAATCATATCGTAATCCGTCTTGTAAGGTCCCACCAACGTAACCGTTAAGTCCAATTGTCCGTACGAATTTTCTCTGAAAAAGTCTCTTACACTTCCCTTACTCGAATTATCAGCCGGATAAAGTCCGATTTGATTGAACAGGGTCTCAAATTCGGATTTTGATTTTATAAAATCCCTATCTTGGAAATCCATCATCACACAAAGCGCTTTTCGGGAACCGGTTATCGCACGTTGTGGAGCGGTATTATCGGTTACTTTCCAAATTTGTTCCAATGCTTTTACTTGTGATTGGCTGTAACGAATACCTTTCGCTACTCCGTTTGGAGCTGCGGAAGTTCCACTGTATCTGCTTTTGGAAGGAATCATGTTTTTGTTAACATCATCTTCGGCATACACAATGTATTTCTGTGCATCATACATCAATGTGTATCCGTCTAAGGATTCCATCCAATGCACTTTCTCATCCCCCCGTAAATAGACGGTTATTTTACTTCCATCCGGTTGGATTTTTTCTACCGGCCACGGAACAGCCGGCACCGCTAAAACGTTATGCCCGATAATGGAAAGGAGACATACGAATAGCAAACGAGTAATCTTCTTAATCATAATAGTTTTTTTTGTTAATAAAACAATCTTTTGTTAATATAATTTGTAAGCAACAAAAACGAATGTATCGCATTTCTTAAAATTACCGAAAAAGAAACAAAGAGATAAAAAAGACTAATATTTCAATAATAATATCAAAAAATGAATAAACTATCGTCAAACTTGAAAATTACAAAATATATCACGGAACAAAAGTATAAAAAAGAAAAAATAAATCCAAATAAAATTTAAAAAAAATAAAATAAAATTTTACGAGAAAAATTGGACTTTTTCCGAAAGTATCATCGGGCTTTGTTTGCATAATGCAGCGCTCGCCGCAAATGCAGTGTCATATCATCGGTAGTATGTCGTTACGTAAAAACAAAAAAAGCGGAGTTAAAAACTCCGCTTTTTTTTTCAATAAGATTGCGATGCTAATCGCTTGTAACCGTTATAACGCCAAAGGGCATTTTTTTGCGTTATTTTGAACAACTCTTCCGCTTCTTCCGGATATTGCTTCATTAAAGTCGCAAAACGCACTTCATTTTTCAGAAAACTTTGGAATTTCGTCCAATCCGGTTCTTTTGAATCCAATTGGAACGGATTTTTCCCTTCGGCTTCCAAACGGGGATCGTAACGCCAAAGGCTCCAATATCCGCATTCGACAGCCGTTTTTTGTTCGGCTTGCGCCTGACCCATACCGGCTTTTAAACCATGAGAAATACAAGGCGAGTAAGCAATAATCACCGACGGGCCGTCGTATGCCTCAGCTTCCCGAATTGCTTTCAAGGTTTGCGCCTGATTAGCGCCCATCGCAATTTGCGCCACATACACATAACCGTAAGTCGTTGCAATCATTCCCAAATCTTTCTTGCGAATACGTTTACCGGCTGCCGCAAATTTAGCTACCGCTCCAGCCGGAGTGGATTTGGACGATTGACCGCCGGTGTTGGAATATACTTCAGTATCTACTACCAAGATATTTACGTCTCGACTGGAAGCAATAACGTGGTCTAATCCGCCGAAACCGATGTCGTAAGCCCAACCGTCGCCGCCGATAATCCATTGCGAACGTTTTACAAAGTACTGTTTCAATTCCAAAAGTTCCTTGCACAAAGTACAAGCGGGACAGTCGCAAGAAGTTGCACCTTCCGCCTTTTTAGTTTTTACTTCCGCAAGCGTTTCGGCATATTCTTCTCCTGCATTTTTTAGCCATTCTATTGTATCATCAATGGACTGAATACCCCATTCAAGAGCGGCAATGTATTCGTCAGCGGCTTTTCTACCTGTTGCACCGCCGTCATTCTTATGATCGAGCCACGTTTGAGCTGCATCTTTAACTCTTTGTTGCGTCCATTCGATTGCCATCAACGCCTTTGTTTTTTCGACAACTCTTTCTCGCATTTTTTCCGTTGCAATCTGCATTCCCAGACCGTATTCGGCATTGTCTTCGAACAATGAATTTGCCCAAGCCGGACCGCGACCTTGTTCGTTTTTGGTATAAGGAGTAGAAGGCGCCGAACCGGAATAGATAGAAGTACAACCGGTTGCATTCGCAACTACTTGACGATCTCCGAATAATTGACTGATTAATTTTATGTAAGGCGTTTCGCCGCAACCCGAACAGGCGCCGGAAAATTCAAACAGCGGAGTTGCAAGCTGCGAGTTTTTCACGTTGGAAGAAACATCAACCAAGTGTTGTTTGCTTTTGACTTCTTTAACGGAGAAATTCCAATTA
>JGI24699J35502_11134065_pt1 | contig 27982 bp, 19 predicted proteins | sample TergutMp193P4_FD_35502 | JGI IMG/M metagenome (IMG submission 35502)
AGACAACAGTGTTCCGAGAGACGGAGAGCGCTATCAACGAACTGGTCCTACTGGTTCAAAGGTTGATGAACGCGAACGTCAGTAATGTGCTCATCACCTCCGACCACGGTTTCCTCTATCAAGAGAGGCCGCTTGAAGAGTCGGAATACCTATCCGTCAAACCTCATGGCGATGAACTGCTCTTCATCAACCATCGTTTTGTTCTCGGTCGGGACCTCAAGCGCACGGATTCCTTCACGACTTTCACCTCGAAGCAGTTGGCGATGAGTGGTGATGTGGAGGCTCAGGTTCCGAAGTCGATCCATAGAATCCGCATTCCGGGCTCTGGAGTGCGGTACGTCCATGGTGGGACGGCATTGCAGGAGATCGTTGTCCCTGTCATCGCAGTCAACAAGAAACGTACTTCTGACAGGCGGGAGGTCGCGGTGAGGATCATGACCGACACGGACCGGATCTCCACAGGCCAGGTCACGGTGACGCTCTACCAGGAGGAACCCGTCACCGAGAAGGTCCAGGCTCGTACGCTAATCGCCGGGCTGTACGCTGGGGAGACCTTGATCTCGAATGAGGTGACCGTAGTGTGTTCCGCCACATCTGTCGAGCCTCGGGATCGCTACAATCCTGTCACATTGGTACTTGCTCAGGAGGCTGGCGCCTTCGACGGTGGGACAGTGGAATTACGCCTCGCTGAGCCGGTGGGTACTGGGGAGCGTCGCCCGTACCCGAACACGGTCAGGTTCACTTTGACGCCGCGAACTTTCGAACGCGACTTCGACTTCGACTTTTAGGTAGGAATGATGGATGACAACGACATGACTCGGGCTGAGATCCCGGATGACAACGATCTCGTCGCCGCCTTGATGGCTGAAGGGGAGCACGCGCCGGTCGAGCCGAGCGCGTTGGACCGGAAAGTCGCCGCCGCATTCCCTGGTGTCGTGGTGCGCAAAGACCTTGTCAAAGCGGTGAAGGGAAACGCCATTGTTCCAACGTACGTGTTGGAGTATTTACTTGGACAGTACGCGGCGACCGACGACGAGGCTACCATCCGTTCTGGAATTGAGGCTGTGCGCGCCGTCCTGCGTGATCACTATGTCCATCGTGGGGACAACCGACTCGTCCAATCCAAGATCAGGGAGAAGGGTCGCTACCGTGTCATCGACAAGGTGTCGGTTGCCCTCAATGAGAAACAAGACATTTATGAGGCTGAGTTCTCCAATCTGGGCATCAAAAGGGTGGAGATCAGTTCACAGACTGTGCGACAACATGAGAAATTGTTGACTGGTGGCGTGTGGTGTATTTGTGACATTGTTTATGCTCATACTGGTGATCCTAACGACGTGCCATGGAGGTTGCAGTCACTCAAGCCCATCCAATTGTCCTCACTCGATTTGGGAGCTTACCAAGCAGCACGGGCACAGTTCACCACTGAGGAGTGGATCGATTTGCTCATCCAGTCCATCGGATTCGATCCCGACTTGTTTGGGAAAAGAGCGAAGCTTCTTCACTTGGTCAGGCTTATCCCGTTTGTGGAACGCAACTACAACCTCGTTGAACTCGGGCCGAAGGGTACGGGAAAGTCGCATATCTACTCGGAGTTCTCTCCCCATGGCATGCTCATTTCTGGGGGTGAAGTCACGGTCGCCAAACTCTTCGTCAATAACTCCACAGGTCGCATCGGCCTGGTTGGATACTGGGATTGTGTGGCGTTCGACGAGTTCGCAGGCAAGAAGAAGAGAGCCGACCGGGCGCTGGTTGACATCATGAAGAACTATATGGCGAACAAGTCTTTCTCCCGTGGCGTCGAGACTCTGGGCGCCGAGGCGTCGATGGCGTTCATCGGCAACACGACTCATACCGTGCCGTACATGTTGAAGAACTCGGACCTGTTCGACGAACTGCCCGAGCAGTACCATGACCCGGCGTTCCTCGACCGCATCCACTTCTATATCCCCGGTTGGGAGTTCGAGCAGATCCGCGGAGAGATGTTCTCCTCCGGGTACGGATTCGTGGTCGACTACCTCGCCGAAGTGCTGCGGGACATGCGCGACATCGACTTCTCTGACAGGTACGAGCCTTATTTCGAGTTGTCGAACGACATTTCCACGCGGGACCGGGATGGGATCCACAAGACGTTCTCAGGCTTGATGAAGCTCGTCCATCCGAATGGTGAGGCGAGTGCCCAGGAGATCGAGGACTTGTTGCGTGTCGCCATCGAAGGGCGCAAACGTGTCAAGGACCAATTGTTGCGTATCGACACGACGATGACACCTGTGAATTTCGGGTACCGGGCGCCGGGCGAGAATGCTTGGCGCCTTGTGACAACACTGGAGGAAGACGACTATCCAGAGTTGTACAATCGCGACAAGCCAGTCGAGGACCTCGTAGAAGGCAATGAGGCGGTCATGCTATCGACGGGGATGGGTATCAGCGGAGCACTGACAGGCGAGGTGTCGGCTAAGACCGTTTTTTCTGCTCCGCGCGAGGACTCGTCCACAGTTCCTGTGCCTGTTGCCGCAGCGTCTTCTGGCGCGTCTTCGATGCCGAAGCGTGAGGCGAAACCTGGGACCGAGCGTTTCGCCGAGGGACGGCGGGGCGTTACGTACGACAGGTTGTTCCTTGCATACCTCATTGGCGCGACCGACATCAAGATTATCGATCCGTGGGTGAGGATGCCTCACCAGATTCGCAACCTCATGGAGTTCCTCGAGACCGTCGCCAAAGCAACCCCTCCAGGCCATGAAGTCACCGTTTCGCTGACGACGAAACTTGATGAGGATCGGGAGCAGGCAGCGAAACAAATCGAGAATTTGGAGGCTGTTCGTGCCAGTGCGGCAACGATTGGCATCACCCTTGCCTACCAGTTCAACGAATCGATCCACGACCGCTACATCCAAACCGACACCGGATGGCACGTCGATCTCGGACGCGGTCTCGACATCTACCAACGCTTCGACACGAGTTGGTTCTCAGTCACCTCTCGCCAACAGCGGTATCGCCAAGTCAAGGATTTCGGGATTACCTACACCCTGGTTCCTCAAGATGGATCAGGAAGGCAAAACCCATAATGGAAGTTCACGCCAGAAATGTCGTTGATTTGGGCGGGAGTGGATAGAGGCACTGATTCATCGTTGGTGGCGGTTCATAGAGGAGAAACCAGCAGGCGGTGTCGAGCGCGTCTTCGGGGGTGCCTGAGGTTCTTCCGGTGGGTAGCGAGGATTCCCGGTAGTCGTCGTGGGAGGCGCGCCAGATTGAGAATCCCCATACGTTGACATCTCCGGTATAGCGAAGTCGGCATAGTTTGATCGAGTCACCGCCCGTGAGGTCGGCGTCGACGTAGGCGTACGGGTTGCGGAACCTCACAGCGAGGTTGTAGATCTGGGGCCAGCATTCACGTGCCCTGGCAGTGAGGCAGTCTGTCAGGGACCAACGGATGAGGTTGGGAATGGAAAGCATAAAAACGATTCTTCCGTACTGGGATAGCGCGTCAGTGGAGTGTCGGCGCAAATAGATAGACAATGCTGTCACAAAGATACCATAAATAAGTGAAAGAATGGGCAACAAAGATGATTTTGAACCAGCTGGGGAAAATGCGCGGCTAGATGCAAAACTTCTCGATTCGGATAGGCCTGGGCCAGCTTCTGCATGGAATCCAAGTTCCGGGCCGAGAATCCGCGCAGGCTCGGGTTGCTGGCCCGGATGTCTCGGGCCAGGTTGGGTATGAAGGCGCTGCCTCATTCTTGGTGCTGGGCGATGAGGTGACCTACGTCCCAGTAGAGCAGCACCAGTTCAGTATTGGCGGCCACCATCGCTCGGTAGCGGGCAGCGCCGATCCGAGTCTTGACCTCATTGACTACTGACAAGTTGATTGACAAGGAAAACATTGGGGTGGCTAACCGGGCTTGAACCGGCGACCCTCAGAACCACAATCTGATGCTCTACCAACTGAGCTATAGCCACCATGGGCGCACACGTACGCCTGGATTATTGTACGGGATGAGAGGTGGTTCACGGAAATCACAGCCTCCAAACCGCCGATTTGGGGATTGGTACGACGGGGGAGACAAAAATGTCGGAGGTGGGGGTTAAGCTTGCTGATAACTCAATCGAACGATGAGAAAGGAAGAAATGATGACAAAATCAGTTGCCATCTTGCAGGATGTTTTGGTTGATCTGATCGATCTGGGCCTGCTCAGCAAGCAGGCGCATTGGAATGTGTACGGGCCGGCTTTCAGACCGGTCCATCTGGAACTGGACGATGTGGTCGAACAGTTGCTCGAATGGCAGGACGAGGTCGCTGAACGGATCTCGGCACTCGGTGGTAATCCCGACGGGCGGGCCACGACAATTGTCTCCTCAAGCAAAGTTGCCCCGTTGGATGGGGGCCCATTGAAAGACGCGGACGTGGTCAAAGCCATGAAGGATCGTTTGACGGCGGCTTCCCAGGCTATTGCAGCCCGATTCGAGGATTTGGACGATGATTTGCCGAGCCAGGACGTGCTGATCGGGATCGTGGCTGGGCTTGACAAGGCGGCATGGTTCTTCCGGGCGCAGGTTTCCTGACCGCACGCCAGGTGTTCTGATCGTACGCCGGGAGTTCTGGTCGGGGTGCCCTCACCGGGATGGCATGAACATCAGGCCTGGGTGAGGGCATTCAGGGTCAGGGCCACGCTGGGTACCCGTTCTGCTCCGGGCCGGTAGAGGGCTTCGATCGTACGTTCAGTCAACTCGGGCTCATCGCGTACGACCACATCCGGTCGCTGGAAGGCGTCCAGAGCGATGTGGGGGAGGACCGATACCGCTAATCCCCGTGCGACAAGGGATTGGACGACCACGTAATCGTCTGTCTCGTGACTGATTCTGGGTTCGAATCCAGCCTGGCGTGCCAACCAGACCAAGTGTTCACGGCATCGGGGACATCCGGCCACCCACTCCTCTGCGGCGAGATCGGCCAGGCGTACGTCGGGCCGGGAAGCCAGGGGATGGCCAGGAGGCAGAATCAGGGCTACCGGATCGGTGGTGATCGTCATGCGCTGAAATCCTTCGGTGAGGTTGAAACCACGGTTTTCACGGTAGGCGAAGATGACGGCGAGATCGACCTGGTCGTCGTGGAGCATGGCCAGAGCTTCGTCGGGTTCTGCTTCCGTCAGGCGGACATGGACCGACGATCCAGAATCGGTCATGCGTTTCATGGCCTGGGGGATCAGTGTGGCCAGCGCAGACGGGAAAGCCGCCAGGCGTACCGTTCCTGCTTGGCACTCACGCATTTCTTCCAGTTCGCTCGCGGCGGCGTCCAGATGGGAAGAGATGGCGTCGGCGTGGATGAGGAGGGCCAGGCCGGCCTCGGTCGGTCGTACCCCTGTCGCGTGACGCAGGATCAGGGGCATGCCCACTGATCTTTCGAGAGCGCTGATGTGTTGGGTCACAGCGGGTTGGGTCCACCCCAGGGCACGCGCACCGGCGGAGATGGAGCCCGCGGCCACCACTTGTTTGAGGATGAGGATGCGTCGCGGATCAAGGGACATAAGAATACCTTATAGGAACCACAAGAATAAGAGGGATTCCTAATGGGTAGTGGCCATGGAAGACTGAGACCTATGAACATGCATACCTTAGGTCTCATCGGGGGGATGAGTTATCACTCCACAGTTGACTACTACCTGGGAATCAACGATGCTGTGGCCGAGCAGATGGGCGGGCACGCTTCGGCTCCCCTGCTCATCAGCTCAGTGAATTTCCAGGAGGTACGGGATCTCCAACTGGCCGACGACTGGGACGGTGCCGGGCGCCTGCTCGCCCATCATGGCCGTCTGCTGGAAGATGCCGGCGTTGAAGCGATCGTCATCTGTACGAATCTCATGCACAAGGTGGCTCCCCAGGTGGAAGACGCCATCAGCGTACCGCTTCTCCACATCGGCGACGCTGTTGCCGAGGCGGCCCGCGAACGGGGCGTCTCCTCGCTCGGCATCATGGGCGCTCAATGGACCATGGCTGACGGCTTCTACTCGGATTACCTCCGTGACAAGGGGATAACCCCTGTGATCGCTGACGCCGATGACATCGAACTCACCGACAGGATCGTCTTCGACGAACTCACCCAGGGGGTCATCCTCGACTCCTCTCGCGACCTCCTTCTCGGGGTCGTGGACCGATTGGCCCAAAAAGGCGCCGAAGGAATCGTCCTCGCCTGTACGGAACTCCCGCTGATCCTCTCCCAGGACCAGACATCCATCCCGCTGGTCAACTCCACACACGCCCATGTCGAGGCGGCAGTCCGTTTCGTTATGGGAGATTAGGGCCGGTCTGGAGATTGCGCCGTGAACATGCCAAACCGCGCGGCGATCCTCTTCGAATCGTCCTTGCTGGGTCCCGGTGGGGCCACGAAAACAGCTTCGCGGTAGTAGCGCAATTCGGTGATGGAATCCTTGATGTCACCCAGAGCCCGATGGTTGCCATGCTTGTCGGGAGCAGCGAAGAAGGCCTTGGGGAACCACCTTCGAGTCAATTCCTTGATGGTCGACACGTCCACATTGCGGTAGTGCAGATGAGACATCAGCCGGGGCATGTCACGGGTGAGGAACGCCCGGTCCATGCTGACACTGTTGCCCGCCAAGGGGGCTTTGCCTGCTTCCGGCACGTACATCGTCACGTACGACAGGACCTGTTCCTCGGCCTCATCCATCGACATCCCACTGGAGAGTTCCTTCAGCAGACCAGAGGTGGAATGCATGGTGGTCACCACCTCACTCATTTGACCGAGAGCCTCTTGACTAGGGGTGATGATGACATCGACCCCGTCGCCCAGGACGTTGAGGTCCGCGTCGGTGACGAGTACGGCCACCTCAATCAGGGCGTCAGTCTCAAGATTCAGCCCGGTCATCTCGCAGTCAATCCAAACCATGTGCATTCCACTACTCTATCGAATCCGCATCCCCGGTCTCACCATCGGTAATTTCCATGCGTTTGTGGATGCTTCCGGCGGGGGAGTGGCGAATCCAGTACCCCAACCATGCCGCGCCCACGAATGCCAATCCGCCGAGGCACACAGTGGCGGCAGCCAGGGAGGAAACAATGGTGAGAGCGGAAAGCAGCAACGGCCCTACGGCGTTGCCAGTGTCGGAGAGCAGCCTCCATCCCGAGAGAAACTGGGCGCGGCCCACCTCGGGGGATGCGTCGGAGCCCAGGGTCATGATGATCCCAGAACCAATCCCGTTGCCCAACCCCAGCACTCCCGCGACGATGATGACACCCAGCGTTGTATGGACGAGGGCCAGCGATGCCAAACCGATGCCGAGGATGATCATGGACGGCAGCGCCACCCACATCCTCCCGAAACGGTCCATGATGAATCCGCCAAGGAAAAACAGGCTCATGTCGATCCCCATGGACACCGCGTAGATCAGGGATGTGTGCGAGGGGTCCATTCCTAACGATTCACACCACAGTGGCAATACTGTCTGTCGTACGGCTCGTACGAGGCCCACACACAAAACGCCCACTCCCAAGGTGGCGAAAGTACGCACGTACGCTCGCAGGACGGTGAACAAGTGCGGCGCCGACCCGCCGGACGTACGCCGGGTGAGCACATCTTGGGGCAGATCCGGAAGCGCCATGGTCACGCCGGCGGCGAAAAGGCTCATGATGGCCGCGAAACCGTACGCGGCTTGCAGGTTCCAAATGGCGATGATCCCGGCGCCGATCAGGGGACCGATGAAACCGCCGATACGGAAGGTACCGCCCAGGCTGGACAATGCCCGCGCGCGGTATTTCAGGGGGACCGCCTCGGTGATGTAGCTTTGACGGGCCAAGCCGAAAACCGATCCGGACAAGCCGAAGGCGAACACCGCCACAGACAGGACGGGTAAGGAGGTCGCCATGAAAGCGATCCCGAGCCACAGGGCGTCCCACAGGCACGCCACCGCGATGGCCTTCTTCTCCCCGAGCCTGGTGGCGACCCAGCTGGCGGGCAGGTCGCCGAGGATCTGGCCCACTCCGGTCAACCCGGTGATGAGGGCTGACAGGGCCACCGACGCGCCCAGATGCAAGGCGGACAATGCGACCAGAGGGGTGACGGCGCCGTACCCGATGGTCGACAGGAAAGTCGGGCCGTACGCCGAGGTGATGAAGCGAGGCCAGGAGAAACTGTTCGGCGTGGATTCGGACATGATGGTGCCACTCTAGTGCCTGGAACAATCTCGAAGCGGGAATCCCACGTACTGAATACTGTGGTGACAAGGTGAGATTCGGTTTCGGCGGGGGATGGGGATCCTGCCTTCACCGAGATGACAACGGGAGTGGCGAGATGGCGACGTGGCCTGGGTGGCCCGAATTTAGCCGAGGCACTAAACTGAAGAGGCAAGCCCCATTAGCTCAGCTGGATAGAGCAGTGGACTTCTAATCCGAAGGTCAGAGGTTCGAATCCTCTATGGGGCGCTCAACCACCAATGCCGCCTGGTCTGGGCATTGGTGTGTTGAAGTCCGCCGCATCGTACATTTTTCAGCAACATCCCTTTGTCCGGCCTAACTTGTGACCCCTGAAATGCGATTTCGGGCGCCACAACTTAGGCCGAACAAACCGTACCTTCTAAAATCAGGACGATACGGTCTGGTTTTGTCCGCGCGTCCAGTTTGTACGCATTGGGGCGGGAAGTTTCGAAAAACCGGGATCCCGCCCGGACTTCTCAGGCACAGTCGAGACCCGGGACGAGGTCCAATCTGTCCATCGGGGTGACGGTGACCTCGGTCCAATCTGTCCATCGGGGTGACGGTGACCTCGGTCCAATCTGTCCATCGGGGTGACGGTGACCTCGGTCCAACCTGTCCACGGGTTGACGGTGACCTCGGTGGCGATCCAACGCGCACCCCTGTTGTGTCGAGCAGGATTCCGGAATGGCTCGATCAAGTTGAGCCTTCAGGGCGTAAGCATGCGAGACCAGCGTTGACACTCAACCCGAGAGGGGTGCTCAGCCCACCCTCAGGCGGCCACCTTGTGGGCGGCCAATTTCTTGGCCTCGTCGAACTCGGCGACGATCTCCGGGCCGGGAGCCTTGCTCATCAAGGACACACAGACGGCGACGAGAAGACACATCGCGAAACCGGGGACGATCTCGTACAACGTGTTGTGCAGGAATGAAATCTTGCCCCACACCACGACGGTCACAGCGCCGGCCACGATTCCCGCGAAGGCGCCCCAGTTGGTCAGGCGCTTCCAGTACAGCGACAGCAGGATCACCGGGCCGAAGGAGGCCCCGAACCCCGCCCATGCGAAGCCGACCAGGTTGAGGATGGTGTCTTGCGACGTCAGAGCCAGGATTGCGGCGACCACGGCGACGATGACCACGCCCAGACGCCCGGCCAGCACCTCCCTGTTCTTGGGAAGGTTCTTCTTGAACAGTTTGAGCAGGTCCTCGATGAGCGCCGAGGAGCACACGATCAACTGGCTGGACAGCGTCGACATGATGGCCGCGAGCACAGCGGACAGCACCAGGCCCGCGATGAAGGGATGGAAGAATTCCTCGGACAGGGCGAGGAAGACCGTCTCGTGTTTGGTCGGGGCGGCCGTGGTGGGGAGCAGTTCGTCCCCGAAGTACGCGCGTCCGATGACACCGGATGCGCACGCGCCGATGGAGATGAGGATCATCCAGCCGATGCCGACCCTGCGTCCGAATGTGGCGGCCTGGGGGGTCTTCAGGGCCATGAAACGCACAATGATATGCGGTTGCCCGAAGTACCCCAATCCCCACGCGACAGCGGAGATGACACCCAGAACCGTGGCCCCGGCGATAAAGGAGAAATGGTGGCCGCCGTTGCCCGCGTCGATCTCTGCGATGGCAGCGGTCACCTTGGACCATCCACCCATGCGGATGATCGCCATGATGGGGACCACGATCAGCGCGGCGAGCATCAGCAGCCCCTGGGCCACATCGGTCCACGTCGCGCCCAAAAACCCGCCGAACGTGGTGTACAGCAGGGTGATCCCGCCCACGATCAGGATCCCGATCCATGGTTTTATGCCGAATGTGGACTGCATGAAGGTGCCCGAGGCGACCATGCCGGAGGACACATAGAACGTGAAGAAAAGCAGGATGACAATGCCGGACACTGTTCGAAGGGCATGCTTGCCGTCCGAGAACCGCCGGTCGAGGAAGGTTGGGATCGTGATGGAATCACCGGCCACCTGGGTGTACGACCGCAGCCGCGGCGCCACGAAATACCAGTTGCACCATGCGCCGATCGTCAACCCGATCGCGATCCATGCCTGGACCAGCCCCGACAGGTACAACGCTCCAGGCAGCCCCATCAGCAGCCAGCCGGACATGTCGGCCGCGCCGGCGCTGAGCGCGGCGACGGCGGGCGGCAGTTGACGGCCCCCCAGCATATAGTCGCCGAGGTTCCTCGTACGCCTGAAGGCCATATAGCCAATGAACAGCATAAATGCGAAATACACAGCGATGGCGGCTGCGCTCCACCAAGGGTTGGGTGAGGGGATTGGGGGCATTGGGGACTCCTTCCTCAGGTGATTCGGTCATCTTAGCCACCCCCAAAATGAGAAGACGGGCTTCTCGCTATATGAGAGAAGCCCGTCGTTTAGCACCCTGAGCCTGCGCCGGGACCCCTCAACCGGCTATCCTTGAATAATGGCCCTAGCAGACACGACATCTCCCCAAGTCGAGGCGTACCAACGCCGACGCACGGGAGTGGCGGCGTCGACCGGGGGATTGACATGGCAGCAAAGGCTGTTGGGATCCAAATGGACCTGGGCGTCGGCGAGCATCGTCGTCGTGGCGCTCGGGTGCATCGTGATGCTGCTGCGCGACGTGATGGCGACCAGGGTCCAAGACGATGGCACCCAGATCCCGGGCCTCAACTCCGACGCCCTGTGGCTGGCTGCTGACAAGGCATTTCCCACGTTGGCATTCTGGATCGTGTGTTTCATCCTCGTCGACAGGTACAAACCGCAACGGATTCTGGTGTGGTTCCTCGCCGTGGTGTGGGGCTCCTGCGTGGCCGTGACAGGGGCGTACTACATCAACAACTGGGTCGGCGCGCAAATGGCGGTCGTCGACGAGACCTCCGGTGTGTACGCCACCAGGCTGGCCGTGTTCGTGGCGCCGTTCGTGGAAGAGGGCATGAAGGCGTGCGTGATCTTCCTGATCGCCTCGATCGACCGCAACCGGTTCACCTCCCGGGTGTCTGGCGCTGTCATCGGCGGTTTGGCGGGGGCCGGATTCGCGTTCACCGAGAACATCATCTACTACGCCCGCGTCATCGTGTACGGGTCGTACTCCTCCGGAACCGGCAATGTCATGAACTATCTGAGCCAGATGGTGTACATGCGTGGGGTCATCACCTGCTTCGGACACCCCCTGTTCACTGTCATGACCGGGATCGGGATCGGGTTCGCCGTGACCAGCCGCTCGAAGATCGTGCGTGTGGTGGCGCCTGCCGCGGGGTACCTCACGGCTGCGTTCCTGCACATGTTCTTCAACTGGGCCGCTTCCTTCATCCCCCAGGACGCCTTCATCCAAATGGTGTTCATCATGGCCTGGCCGGTGGTCATCATCGTCGCCATCCGGCTGGCGATGTCCTCGGTGGCACAGGGGCGTACGGTCGCCGCCCGGCTCGGCGACTATGTCACCATGGGCTGGTTGCCGGCCTCCTATCCCGAGGCGCTGCGGAAGATCCGTACCCGTGTGTGGACACTGTTCATCAGTTGTTGGTACGCCAATCCGGTGAAAACATGGCAATTCCAGACCAAGGGGATCGCGCTGGCCATGCTGCGTGAGCAGATCACGCGCGGAACTGTGGACCACGGCGGGTTGTGGAGGGAGTACGAACTGGTCGAGGAGATCTCCGGGCTCGCCCACAGCGGTGCTCTCGTCAACGGGAAAGGGCTGCGGCCGTACTGGCCATGGTCCAAGAAAGCCCCCAAGCGCCATTTCGCCGCGCCGGTGCCTGTGGCCGCCAGTAGCAGGGAGACAACAGGAGCACTTTTGAAGTATTCTGCTATAGATCCGCGATGGGGACCACCCTCGTGAGTGAAACCGGTGACAGCGTGAGAGGGGAGAAGATGGAACACTCCCTGTCGGACCTTCTCGTTTCGATGCGCGGGCAGTTCGCCCGCGTGCGTCTGGCTCTTCCCCTCCCGGCGGCCGCCCAGACCAGACAATGGGTGGAGCAGGCCGTCAAACAACTCGACGACTACATCATGCCCCGTCTGCTAAGCATCGAGGCGCCGTTGGTGGCCGTCGTGGGAGGATCGACCGGGGCGGGGAAATCAACATTGGTGAATTCTCTGCTGGGCCGTGCGGTGTCCAGCGTGGGGGTGATCAGGCCCACGACGAAAACCCCAGTGCTGATCCACCACCCAGCCGATCTCCACTGGTTCAACGATGATCGTATTCTGCCTGAATTGGCACGTACCACCGAGCCGGGCGACTCCTCCAGACGCCTCCAACTGGTGGAGTCGGTGACGATTCCGGAGGGACTGGCGATCATCGACGCCCCCGACATCGATTCGGTGGATCTGGACAATAGGCATTTGGCAGCACAGTTGTTGTTGGCTGCGGATCTGTGGCTTTTCGTCACCTCCGCGGCCCGGTACGCCGATGCGGTGCCCTGGGATTATCTCCTCCAAGCCGGCGGTCGCCATGCCACCGTGGCTGTGGTGGTCGATCGGGTGCCCCCGGTGGCCATGTCGATGGTGCCTGAACACCTGGCCGAGATGATGACCGAACGCGGATTGGGTGATTCGCCTCTGTTCGCCGTCCCGGAAACGGTCACGGATAGTCAAGGATTGTTGCCTTGGTCGGCTGTGAAGCCCATACGTTCCTGGTTGGATTACCTGGCGTCCAACCAGATCACCCGCGCGCGGGTGGTGATGAACACGTTGAGCGGCGCGATCACCGCGGTGGAGGCGGGCGCCCAGATCGTCGCGGAGCAGGTGACGGACCAGAATCAGGCCATCGCCCAGTTGGATGCTGACGCCCGTACCATTTTCGACGAGGCGAAAAAATCGGTACGCGCCCAGAGCTGCGACGGTACCCTCCTGCGCGGCGAGGTGATGGCCCGGTGGCAGGATTTTGTGGGCACCGGCGAACTCATGCGCTCGGTGGAATCCAAGGTCGGACGTTTTCGCGACAGAATCACCCGGGTGTTCACATCTACCTCTGACAAGGCCGCCGACGTACAGGTGGCCGTCAAGTCCAGTGTGGAAACCCTGCTGATCAACGCGGGACAGGCCGCCGCCGAAAGAGTGGAGAATTCCTGGTCCGCGGATCCCGCTGGCCGGTATGTGATCGAATGGTCGGGGGCCGACGTCGGCGCGGTGAGCGTGGACTTCCCCGCCCAGGTGGCCGAGGCGATCAGGGGCTGGCAGGACGATGTGATGGAGGTCGTCTCGCAGGAAGGGGCGGGACGGCGTACGAAGGCAAGATTGGCCGCACTGGGTGTCAACGCCGCCGGGGTGTCATTGATGTTGGTTGCTTTCGCGCACACCGCAGGCGTGACGGGGGCTGAGATCGGCATCGCGTCGGGTACCGCCGTCGTCGGACAGAAGGTGCTCGAACTGATCTTCGGGGACGATCAAATCAGACGGCTGGCGGCCACGGCGGAGGAAAGATTGGGCGCCAGGATGGACGCGGTGCTGGACGCCCAGCTGGAACGCCTGCTCGACTCCTCGGTCAGGCGTTTCCCCGCCGAAACCGTCGACCCGAACGATATCCTCGCCACCGCGTCCGCGATCGGGGAAGCCCGCGAGGGGGAAATGCGCAGACTGGAAGACTTCGTTGTTGAACGTACGAACACCGCACCCAACCCGCATGCCCAAGGAGGCCTCAGTGGCTGATCTTGACACGAATCTCGCGAACCTGGTGAGCGCTGTCCAAGCTTGCGAATCCAGGGTGGATCCGCAAGCCCTCGCTCGCGCGCAGGTGGTCATCGACCATGCCGGGCGACGTCTTGCCCTGTCCAAGGATGCGACGGTGATCGCGCTGGCGGGTGCGACCGGGTCGGGGAAGTCGAGCCTGTTCAATGCCCTGACCCGTACCGCGCTGGCCGAACCGGGAGTTCAGCGCCCCATGACCCAGCAAACCATGGCTGTCACGTTCGGCGAGGTGGACACATCGGCATTGCTGGATTGGCTGCTGGTCTCGAACCGGCATGTCATCCCCCGGTCGGATCTGGACGGCATCGTCCTGCTCGACCTTGTCGACCATGATTCCATCAACGCCGACCATCAAAAGGAGGTCGACCGTCTGCTGGATGTCGTCGACCAGTTCTTCTGGGTCGTCGATCCCCAAAAGTACGCGGACGCGATCCTGCACGACACGTACTTGCGCCGCTTCGTCGAACATGAGGCGGCGATGGCTTTCATCCTCAACCAGGTCGACCGGCTCACACCCGAACAGATCGGCGAGGTCCGCCAGGATTTCCTGCAACTGTTGCGGGCCGACGGGTTGGTCCATCCGCTGGTTTTCGAAGTGTCCACGCTGACAGGTGAGGGCATTGGCGCTTTGCGCCGGCACATGTCACAGATGGCCACCTCCAAACAGGGAATGGTCTCACGCCTGGAAGCTGACATCGTCGTCCAGGCGCGGGCACTGAGCCGTGAAGTGGGCGACGTCGCCGTGACGGACGCGAGCAAAGCCGCATTGGCGGATGTGACAGCCGGGTGCATGGAGATCGCCGGCGTGGACCAGATTTGCGACGCCGTGCATGGGTCGGTGACCAAGGCCGGCAGGGCGGCCACGGGATGGCCGTGGCTGAAGTGGCTGACACGGTTCAAGCCAGATCCGCTGAAGAGGTTGCATCTGGATCGTCTCACTGGCAAGGCTGCGCCTGAACCTGCTCAATTGGTGAGAACGTCGATCGTCGTCCATCCTGTCACCAGGGCTCGCGTCGACACGATCGTACGCAGGGTGGGGGATCAGGTTGGATCCGGCCTTCCACGCGGGTGGAGGCTGGCGTTGGACCGTCGGGTCAAACAACAAACCGAGCAGTTGCCGTCCGCCATCGACCAGGCGGTGCTCGCCACAGATCTGGGTGTGAGCGCCAAGAGCGGTTGGTGGGGGATCGTACGGGTCCTTCAGTGGGTCATCTTCGCGATCACCGTTGTCGGTCTGGGATGGTTGGCAATAAATATGGTGTTGTCCGTTTTCTTGCAAATGCCCGGTGTCCCCGCGCCCAGGTGGGGGATTCTGCCGATGCCCACATGGATGGTGATCGCAGGGGTCGCAGCAGGACTGGTTCTGGCGGGGATTTCCCGTGTGGGAGTGGCCATCAGCGCCAAAGCCGCGAAGGTACGGGCCGGATACCGGCTGAAAAAATCGATGGAGAAGGTCGCCGCCGAACAGGTCATCGAGCCCATCAACAATGAACTTGACCGGTACCGTCAGGCGCAACAAGCCTTGGCCCGGATTCTGGCCCGATAGTTATCCACAGGTTGGCCTTTTTTAAAAAAGTTATCCACAATTTTGGATTCTTGTGACAATTCTGCCCTTTTCGCCGCAATGGTCTAAGTGACAGAAAGGAGTCATCATGGAATCAACGATGACATTGAATGGGTTTGTTGGACACGACATCGAGCTGAGGCACACGAAGACCGGCGTCCCGACAGTGAGTTTCCGGGTAGCCACAACACCTCGGATGAAGACCGACACCGGATGGGCCAATGGGACCACGACATGGACGACAGTGGTGTGCTACCGAGGACTGGCCGAGCACGTCCACAACTGCGTGCACAGAGGCGATCCGGTGATCGTCCACGGGAGGGTACGCACCCAGGCCTGGACGGATGGCGACGGGAATCCGCGCGAGAAGGTGGTCGTCGAAGCCGCGTCGGTGGGTTATGACCTCAGTTGCGGCACAGCGGAGTTCACACGGGGGGTCATGAGAACCGATCCCCCACAGGACACCCCCGCCACGGCCCAGCCTCCCGCTGAGGAGGAACCTGAGCCGGACGAGGAGTTCGGATCAACCGACGAGCTCGAAGAATTGGTGGCCGCATGAGATGGCGGAAACCTCGCAGGGGGATCGAGTCAGGTCCACGGCGGAAATCATGGACGACCCCCGAGGATCTGTGGAGGACGCTGACCGGTCTGGGCCTCGTCCTCGTCATGGTCGGAGGCGCGGTGTTGGGTCTGGGTTCAGCCAGAGCCGACACCAACGCCTCCGGGCACGGCCCGGGCCAATACGTCAGCTGGTCGAACTATCGCGGCTTGTGGCTGGGCGCCTACCAGACAACCAACGGGTTGGCGATGTGTGTGACCCCGTCCGGGGACAGCCCCATAGGGCAGGGGGGCTCCGATCCGTACGTGATTCCCCCCGGCTGGGTCAATGATGAGGGGGCGGCGACGTCGGCCCAGCAATTGGCTGAAGTGGGGTACATCTTGTGGTGGCTGGGCCCGTCGCCCACCGATTACGCGGCGGGAATGGCGAGATTGGCTGTGTTCACGGTCCTGGGTTATGACGCGGTCAATGTGTACGGATCGAGCCGCTCCTATGATTTCGACGTCTTCACCGACGGGTCGGACGGTCAGCAGATCGCTGACCAACTGGGCATGCTCCCCGACGTGCAACAACTGGTGAATGATGCTCGGACAAGGGCGAACACATGGGACGGGTCAAGTCCGCAGATGACAACGAACCTCGATCAGATCAGTGAGCCGGGCGAGGTGATCCAGGCTTCCGTCCAGTTCTCCGGAATTCCGGCGGGGTACGAGGTGAGGGTCACAGTGGAAACCCCGGATGGTTCGACTGAGGACATCCCGGAAGTCACCGATGGGGACGGACAGGCCTCCATGTCGTACGAGACGTCGGCGGTGGCGCAGGGCACGTATCGGGTGACCTATTCGATGTCCGACGTGCCACCATCGGCGCCAGTGGCGTACTGGCCCGGAGGGTCCAATCCGCAGAACATGTTTTTTGCGGCCCCGCCTGCCCGCAGCACTGCATCTCCCACGCCCGCAGAGGTGACTCTCGCGTTCCATCCCACGGTTTCCACCCAGGTCTCGGATGAGGAGGTCGCCGGCGGCGACGTCCTGACTGACACGGTGAGAATGGACAACCTCCAACCATCGCTGTCATGGAGCGTGGACGGAATGTTGCACGGACCGGCACCGGCCGTGGACGGATCGTGTGAGGGTGTGGATTGGTCGGACGCGCCGGTCGCGGCGGAATTCACCCATCGGATCGACGCTTCCGAGATCGATGGAACCGGGATCGCGGTGATTGAGGGATTGGGCCCCTGGAAGGTCCAATCCAGCGATGAGGATCTGTGCGTGTCCTATTCTGAGCAGTTGTCCGGCAGGGATTGGGCCGGGGACGTGCAAAGCCAGGCCCAACACCCGGCGGGATCGGCTCATCAGACGGCGTTGGTGGCAAGGATAATTCCCGAGATCCCGCCCGTGGCTGAGGCGTCCGTGCCCGCAGCAGCCGGGCCTGTTTCAGTGATCACAGGCGGGAGGTCGGCCGGGCCTCATAGGTTCGGTCCGGTGTCCGCTGTCAGTGTGATGTGGGAGGTGATGCGTCCTCATTTCCGCTGACCTGGCATAATTAGGTCGTTACCGGCGTGCCGCGTCGGCCTCGACCCAAGGAGACCCATGGCTGAATTCATCCTCACGATGCACAATGTCCGAAAAGCACTCGGTGAGAAGGTGATCTTCGAGCATGTCACCATGTCTTTCTTCCCGGATGCGAAGATCGGCGTGGTCGGTCCCAACGGCGCGGGGAAATCAACCTTGCTGAAGCTGATGGCAGGGTTGGAGAAGCCCAACAACGGCGAGGTGATTCTGGCCAAGGAAGCCTCGGTGGGCATCCTCCTCCAGGAACCGCCGCTGACCGAGGGCAAGACCGTGCTGGAGAACATCCAGGAAGCTGTCGAGGACACGTTGGCCAAACTCACCAGGTTCAACGAGGTGTCGGCGGCCCTGGCGGATCCCGACGCGGATTTCGACGCCCTTCTGGCTGAGATGGGCGAGCTCCAAACCGAGCTCGACCATCGCCAGGCCTGGGACATCGACGCCCAGCTGGAACAGGCCATGGACGCTCTTCGCTGCCCGGATCCGGATGCGAATGTGGACATCCTCTCCGGCGGGGAAAGGCGTCGCGTCGCCTTGTGCAAGCTGTTGCTGCAACAGCCTGATTTGTTGCTCCTTGACGAGCCGACGAACCACCTGGACGCCGAATCCGTGAGCTGGCTGGAGGGACACTTGAAGAGCTATCCGGGGGCTGTGCTGGCTGTGACACACGACCGGTACTTCCTGGACAATGTCGCCAGTTGGATCTGCGAAGTGGACAGGGGGGAGTTGCACCCGTACGAGGGCAACTACTCCACATACCTGGAAACCAAGAGGGCCAGGCTCACGATCGAGGGCAAGAAGGACGCCAAGAGGGCCAAGATCCTGGAAAGGGAACTCGACTGGGTACGGTCGAACCCCAAGGCACGCCAGGCGAAGAGCAAGGCGCGTTTGGCGAGGTACGAGGAATTGGCTGCGGAGGCGGAGAGGAACCGGCAACTGGATCTGGCGGAGATCAACATCCCCGCCGGGCCCCGGCTGGGATCGGATGTGATCGAGGTGAACCATCTGGTGAAGGGCTTCGACGACCGGGTGTTGATCGACGATCTGTCGTTCTCCCTTCCCAGGGCTGGAATCGTCGGCGTCATCGGTCCCAACGGCGTCGGCAAGACAACATTGTTCAAGATGCTCATCGGTGAGGAGGCGCCCGATTCGGGCCAGATCAAAGTGGGGACCACCGTGTCGTTCAGCTATGTGGACCAGGGCCGTACCGGGCTCGATCCGAACCAGAACGTGTGGCAGGTCGTCTCCGACGAGCTGGACTTCATCAAGGTCGGCAGCTTCGAGATGCCCAGCCGGGCCTATGTCGCCTCCTTCGGATTCAAGGGTCCCGACCAGCAGAAGCTGGCAGGGGTGCTCTCCGGCGGGGAGAGGAACAGGCTCAACCTGGCCCTCACCCTCAAACAAGGCGGCAATGTGTTGCTACTCGACGAGCCGACCAACGACCTGGATGTGGAAACCCTGCAATCCCTGGAGGACGCCCTGCTGGAGTTCCCCGGATGTGCGGTGGTGGTCTCTCACGACCGATGGTTCCTCGACCGGGTGGCCACACACATTCTGGCGTGGGAAGGCGACGATGAGGATCCCGCGACGTGGTTCTGGTACGAGGGGAACTTCGAGGATTACGAGGCGAACAAGGTGCAACGACTTGGGGTTGAGGCGGCGAGGCCGCATCGTACGACTCACAGAAGACTGACTCGGGACTGAATACTTGTGGGGTGGGGGGGGTGGAGGCAAGGCTCTGTGAATCTTGCCTCCACCCCCACCGATCAATATTGACCAATCAGATCCTGATTTTCTGTGATCGTACGGTGAGAGCGAGCTAGCAAGAGCTAGACTTGAGATATGTTATTTGATCCGATTTCTTTGCGGGGGCTCACTGTTCGCAACAGGGTGTGGCTACCGCCAATGTGTCAATATACGGTGACTGCCCGGGACGGGGTCGTGGATGATTGGCATTTCGTCCACTACGGCGCCCGGGCCGCCCAGGGTTTCGGCTTGATGGTCATCGAGGCCACCGGGGTCAGACCCGAGGGCAGGATCACAGTCCAGGATCTGGGGCTGTGGGATGACTCACAGATCGAGGGGTTCGCCAAGATCACCGATTTCGCGCATCAGTACGGTACCGCTGTGGCCATTCAATTGGCGCATTCGGGCCGCAAGGGTTCCACATGGCCTGACCAGCCGACTGCGTCGGCAGGGGTCCAGTCGATCGCGGACGGGGGATTCACCCCCGTGGGACCGACCGACACCCCGTTCCCGGACCTGGCGATCCCACATGCCCTGACCACTGAAGAGGTCGCGGCCATTCCTGCAGCTTTCGCCGATGCCGCCCGCCGGGCCGACCAGGCGGGGATCGACGTGGTGGAAATCCATGCCGCCCATGGGTACCTGCTTCACCAGTTCTATTCACCGCTGAGCAACACCCGTACTGACATCTATGGCGGCGACTTCGACGGGCGTACTCGCCTCACCCGTGAGGTGGTTCAGGCCGTACGGGCAGTGTGGCCCGATTCCAAACCTTTGTTTGTTCGCGTGTCGGCGACGGAGTGGGTGGACGGCGGGTGGAGCCCGGATGACACCGTACGTTTGTCAGTGATTCTCAAATCGATGGGTGTGGACCTCATCGACGTCTCCACCGGCGGCAATTTGAACGCATCGATTCCCATCGGCCCCGGCTACCAGGTGCAATTCGCTGAAAAGGTACGCCGTGAGGCACAGATCCCCACCACGGCTGTGGGGTTGATCACCGAGCCGGGCCAAGCTGAGCAGATCCTGCGCAGCGGACAGGCTGACGCGGTCGAGATCGGGCGAGAGGCTTTGCGTAACCCCGGATGGCCCGAGCAGGCAGCCGCAGCTTTGGGAGATCCGAGCCCATTGGCGGGTCCGTACCGTCGTGGCGCCCTGCGAAGGAGATGATGCATGACATAATGGCATCGTTGTTATCTCCCAGAAAGGTTCTGTGATGTCAGACTTTGAAGAAGATGAGGGCGGCGCCAGTGATGACACTGTGGCACGCCCCGACGATGGGTTGACGCCGGAATTTCCACCGGGCCTTTTCGTGGAGGAGTCCACCCCGGTCGTGTTGCCGCCGCAGCCGGTTGAGCCTGCTACGCCAGTTCCGGCTGTGCCGCCTGTGCCCCTGGAGACTACCGACGAGCCGGAGAAGAAGTCCCATCGCGCACTCATCATTGTCGCTATCGTCGTTGTTGTGGCAGTGGTCGCAACCCTCCTGGTTGTTTTCCAGCCGTGGATGTCGACCGGCAAAATCAAGCAGGATTTCACCGACGCGGCTGCCGGGTACCAACAAGCCCAGACTGATCTGACGGCGAAAATCGCCGACGCTGAAACCCTCATGGCTGTGAACGCGGAAGTCGCGGACCCAACCGTGATGGATCATTTGTCGTCGGCTCTGAACGACGCGCGGAGCAAGGTTGGAACTGTGCCGGACATGGCTGACGGGCGCAAGCAGATCCGGGAGCAGACCTCCCAGCTGGAGAGCCAGACCAAGGACTGCAACGATTCGGTCGCCTCCCTGGACCAGGCCATGAAGGATGTCACGTCGAGCCGGGTCCAGTACGCCACCGACGCCCTCACCGACGCCGTCACATCGGCCCAGACAGTCCTCGACCAGTCAGCGGGCAACGCCGACGAGTCCGCCCGGTCGGCGCTGGCCGTCGCCATTCAACGTACTCAAGCCATCATCGCGGGGCTGAACACGGCTGATCCCTCCACCTTCGCCGCGACGATCTCCGAACAGCAGGCGAGTTTGCAGAAAGCTGTGCAAGACGTTCTCGGGGCCCAGGGTACGACATGCGACAATGATGTTGATGTACCATCTGGCGTCAATCCCATTGTGTGCCAGTCGATGCCGACGTCCGCCATCCAAACCATGGCCACGGGCGGGATAACCCCGCTCGCCCAGTTCTCCATGCCATCAGGCAATATCGGTTGTACGAAGAGTGGCAACGCTGTGGAATGTGAAATCGTGAACAAAGACTGGACCATGCCAGCTGACATCATTCCCGCGTGCCCGGCCTCAGGTGACTGCGGGGTGCCTGTCGTCGCCATTCAAAACGGGGTCGTGACCACTGACGGGCACACCGACGTACCGCCGTGGACGAGCAACGTCAACGACTCGAATGTGACCATCCCCGTCCTGCAGTACGGCCAAATCGCCAATTTCTCGCCGGTCGCCTGTCTCAGTGATGAGGATGGCGTGATCTGCTGGGACACAACCACCCATCATGGTTTCCAGATGAACAGGGCTTGGTTCGTTCACTGGTGAGCAGCCAGGAGCTCGGCCAGCGTCATCGCCCGACGGTCGGTCAGGTCCGAGACCTGTTTGCGGCAGGAGAAACCATCAGCCAGGATGATGGCTTCGGGATGGGACTCAAGTGCCGGTAGAAGATGGGTACGCGCCACAGCTATGGACATGTCGTAATGCCCGCGTTCGACGCCGAAGTTGCCGGCCAGCCCGCAGCATCCGGTCAGCGTGGTGAGCGTGGCCCCCGTACGTTCCAACAGGGCGGCGTCGGTCTGCCATCCGAGCACGGAGGCGTGGTGGCAATGGGGTTGGGCGATGATCTCATGGCCCCTCAGATCGGGTGGGGTCCACGACTCGTCGCGGGTCAGCAATTCAGCGAGGGTGACCATGGCCTTTGCCACTTCCGCGACCCGTGGGTCGTCGACCAGATCTGCCGCGTCGGATTTCCACACCGCCATGCAACTGGGTTCCATGCCAACAATCGGTATCCCTTGTTCGGCGACAGGGGCGAGCTGGTTCAGTGCGGCACGGATCTGGCGGGCCGCTCCGTCGCGTTGCCCGGTGGTGATCCATGTGAGCCCGCAACAGGGCGTACTGTCCAAAAAACGAGGAGAATAACCGGCGCCGACGAGGACTTTGATCAAAGCGGGCAGGGCGGTTGTTTCGAAACAGTCGGTGAAGGAATCCACCCAGACCAGGACGGGTTTGGATGCGCGCGGAAGGCTGAGGCTGAGGGCGCGGGCTCTGCCCGAGCGGGTGGAGAAACGGGGGAGGGGACGGCGATGGTCCACCCCGGCGAGGTACTTCGCCCAACGCGAAATTCCGGGCAGGCGCAGAATCGCATTGACCAGCCACCCGATCCTGAACCGGGTGACCAACCGTCCCCAGAAAGGCAGCCACCCCAAGGTGTAATGGCTTCTCGGACGCAGTTTCCTGCGATAGCGTTGGGCCAGCGCATAAGATTTGGCGCTGGCGATGTCCACCCCGGTCGGGCAGTCCGATGAGCATCCCTTGCATGCCAGGCACAGGTCCAAAGCTTCCGCGACCTCGGGCGAGTCCCAGGTGGAGTCGAACGTGCCCTGCGTCATTTCTTGCAGGACCCTGGCCCGGCCTCTCGTGGAGTCCTTCTCCTGGCCGGTGGCCTGATAGGAGGGACACATCACAGCGGTTGGGTGTGCTGCCACGCACGACCCGACCCCTGTGCATCGATGGATCTGGGCTGAGAACCGGGGATGGGCCTCAGCCAGCGTGTTGTCGACAAGGCTTGTGTAGCGGATGTTGGCATCCAGGGGTTGGGGGTCGGCGATCACCCCCGGATTGAGCAGACAATGGGGGTCAAACAACTGTTTGACAGCGCCGAACAGGGCGATGGCTTCGCTGGGGTACATGATGGGCAACAGCTCGGATCGTGCCCGTCCGTCCCCGTGCTCCCCGGACAGGGAGCCGCCGTACTCGTGGACCAGATGCGCGCAATCGGTGACGAAACTGCGGTACCGCTCACGTCCGTCCCGTTCAGTCAGGGGGAAATCGATGCGGGCGTGGACGCAGCCCTCGCCGAAATGGCCGTACGGGAGCGCGTGGAAACCATAGTCGTCGAGCAGGGCCTCGAAGTCGCGTAGATATCCGCCCAGCTTTTCCGGGGGCACGGCTGCGTCCTCCCAGCCGGGGTACGCGGGCTTGTCCAGGCTCACCCCGGCCAGTCCCGCCCCGTCGGAACGGATTTTCCACAGGGCGGCGGCTTGGACGGGATCGTCAACGATCCACCCTTCCAGGGGGTTTGCCGCACGAATGAGGCGGGCGGCGTCGCTGGCCAGGTCGGCTGGGCTGTGGCCGCCCAATTCGATGAACATCCACCCCTCGCCCGCGGGAAGGGGCGGGACCGCGCCTGCTCCATGTTGACGGCGGACAACCTCGACGATGCGGGAATCCATCCCCTCCACGGCGGTGGGGCTGAAGGGCAGCAGCGCGGGCACGGCGTCGGCCGCCTCAGACATGGTGGGGTAGCCCAGCGCCACGGTGAGCGTGTGGGCGGGATCGGGGCGGAGTTTGACGGTTAACGTGGTCGCCACACCCAGTGTCCCCTCGGTGCCTGCGAAGAAGCTCACAATGTCTCGGCCTTTTTCGGGCAGCAGGTGGTGTAGGGAATATCCGGACACCTGTCGGGAGAAGCGCCCGAACTGGGTACGGATGACGCCCAAATGCTGATCCACAAGAGACGACAATGAGGCCGACAACCGGTGATCACTCGCCTTGTCACCTGTCATCTGGGACAGGCGCACCCGTTCGCCTGTGCCCGTGATGATCTCCGCGTCCACGATGTTGCTGGCTGCGACCCCGTACCCCAGAGCCCTCGGGCCGCACGCATTGTTTGCGACGATCCCGCCGATCGTACATCTGCTCGCCGTTGAAGGATCCGGGCCGTACCGTAAATTGTACGGACGTACTGCTCGTTGCAGGTTTTCTTGAACCACGCCCGGATCGACGGTTGCCGTACATGTGCCGGGGTCGATTTCGTGGATGCGGGTGAGATGGCGGCGCATGTCCATGATCAGCCCTGCTCCGACAGCGTTGCCCGCGCACGACGTGCCCGCGCCCCTCGCGGTCACAGGAAGTCCGACGCGGCGGGCGCCGTCCAAGACGGCCTCAACTTCGTCGGCGTTTCTGGGAGAGGCGACAGCCCGCGGGAGGATGCGGTACAAAGAGGCGTCCGAGGAATAGATCGCCCGTGTCAGACGCGATGCGTCAACACACGCGGCCGCTTCAGGACCGACAACAGACAGGAAATCTTGCAGGAGATCCTGCCCCTGATTCTGCATACGGGCGGATGACTGTGGTGCGCTCACATTCCATCTTCCCACGAAATCACGGATCTGATCGTATCTGGCAAGAGATTGTGCCAAGGCTGTAGATTAGTTCTCGGACCTGACTTGCTTGATAGCGGGCAGGTGTGTGTAGAGTAACCTACGGTACCGTAAGTTATGGAAAGGAGAGTCGATGCCCACGCAGACCCCCGAAGGAACAGCCGACCTGCAGGCCGAACTGTACGACAGGTCACCCCAATCATTGGGCGCCATGCTCATCGAGCGGATCAGGATCGCCCCGGACGCCCAAGCGTTCATGTACCCTGACAAGCACGAGGTGTGGCAGGAACTCTCATGGCGCGAGGTGGGGGAGATCTCCTACGCCTTCGGCGCGGCTCTCGTCGCACGAGGGATGGCCCAGGAGGATCGCATCGGGATCATCGCCACGACGAGGATCGAATGGGCCCTGGCCGACTACGGGATCGCATTGGCCGGATGCGCGACCACCACGGTGTACCCCAACACAAAGAGTGAAGATGTCTCGTTCATCCTCTCCGACTCAGATTCGCGCCTCGTGGTGGCTGAGGACGCCGTCCAGGCCGCCAAAGTCATCGCGCACCGAGAACTCGACGACGCCATTTCCACGATCATCCTCATGGAAGGGGACTCCGACGGCGACCGGGTCGTCTCCTGGGAGGATTTCCTCGCCGAGGGCCGGACCTATCTGGCGGAGCATCCCGGATGCATCGACGAGATCGTCGCCCGTACGACCCGTGACAATTTGGCAACGCTGATTTACACCTCCGGAACCACGGGACGCCCCAAGGGGGTACGGCTCAAGCACAGCTCCTGGACCTATCTGGCCGAGTCGGTCGAGCTCATGGAATTGGTCACACCAGACCTCCTCGCGTACCTCTGGCTGCCTTTGTCGCACTCTTTCGGCAAGTCAATGATGGCTTTCCAGGTGAAGTACGGTTTCCGTACCGCCATCGACGGGCGGATCGACAAGATCACCGAGAATATGGAGAAGGTCCACCCCTCCTTCATGTGCGGGGTACCGAGAATCTTTGAGAAGGTCCGCGCGGCCGTCCTCACGGGCGACACGTCGCGCGGCCTCAAGGGCAGAATCGCCCACTGGGCCTTCGCGACCGGCTACAAGGCGATCCCGTACCGCCTGGGCGACACGAAGATGCCGCCTGTGTTGGCCGCGCGGTTCAAGGTGGCCGACAAGCTGGTCTTCTCGCAGTTGCGCGAGAAGATGGGCGGCAACATCCGTTTCATGATCTCGGGAGCGGCGAAACTCAGCCCCCAGGTACAGAAGTGGTTCTACGCCGCCGGGATCGTCGTCGTCGAGGGGTACGGCCTGACGGAGACCGCCACCGTGAGCGCGGTGAACCATTACAAGGACCCCATTTTCGGATGCGTGGGCACCCCGATCCCGGGCCTCGAGGTCAAGATCGCCGACGACGGTGAGATCCTGTTCCGCGGCCCGGTCGTCATGGAGGGGTACCACAAGAACCCAGAGGCGACCGCGGAGGCCATCGACGAGGAGAAATGGTTCCACACCGGTGACACCGGCTTCCTCGACGACGCAGGGTTGTTGCATGTGACCGACCGTAAGAAGGATCTGATCAAAACCTCCGGCGGGAAGTACGTCGCCCCCACGAAAGTCGAGGCGGCGCTCATGGCCAATGTGCCCTACATCTCCCAGGCGATCGCGGTCGGCGACGGGCACAAGTACGTAGGAGCCCTTGTCGTGATGGACCCGGACGCCCTGATGAGGTGGGGCAAGAACCATGGCCACCCCAAGGCGTCGTACGCCGAACTGACCCAACTGCCCGAGATCCGCCGTTCGCTGGACCGGTTCGTGGCCAAAGCCAACACGCACCTGGAGAGGTGGGAGACGGTCAAGAAGTACGCGATCCTCGACCATGAGCTGACGGTGGAGTCGGGCACGGTGACCGAATCGCTGAAGATCAAGAGGGCACGGGTCATCGCTTCCCACCAGGAGATTGTGGACTCATTGTTCGACGACCACCCGGAGGTGGTCGGAGGCGAGAAGTGAGAGTCGAGGTGCCGCTGCGCTGGGGTGATCTCGACGCTCAGGGGCACGTCAACAACGCACGGTACATCGACTACCTGCAAGACGCGCGGGCAGATTTCTTGTATGAACTAGGCTTGTCTGGTCTGCTTAGGGAGGGGTTCGTCGTCCACCTCAATCAGATCGAGTACCTGGCGCCGGTCTTCTTCTCCGAGGAACCTTTGGAGGTCGAGGTCACTGTTTCCAGTCTCGACTCCGAGATGGTGACACTGGCGTACGATCTTTACCAGGCCGACCGTCTCGTCGCCGACGCCCGGACCCGCGTGGGGGGATACGACATCACCACCCACACGCTGCGCCGGTTGCCGGATGAGGCGCTGGATGTTTTCTCATCCATGGTGACCCCGGCTGAACCCCTGCGCCAGATCGTGTGGACGGATATGGGCGAGCAGGCCAAGGTGTCGAGGATGAGGGTACGGTGGTCCGACCTGGACGCCTATGGCCATGTCAACAACGCCCTGATCTTCGATTATGTCCAGGAAGGGCGTATAACATTCACAGCGGCCCCTTTGCGGGGGATGAACGACAATCCCAACCCTGATCACATGTGGTTCCTGGCCCGTCAGGACGTGTCGTACCTCAACCCCGTCATGTTCCGCAAAGATCCGTACACTGTACGGACGATGGTCGCGCGAATGGGGAACACCTCGGTGACCTTCTCTTCCCAGGTGGACGACCCCGTCGGGGGCGTCATCTGCGCCCAAGCCGTCGCCGTCGCCGTCTTCGCCGACAACAAAGGCCACCCGACCCCTCTCACGGATTACCTCCGTGCGAGCCTGGGAGTGTACGCGGCCCCGGACGCCTGACTCTGGCATCCTGACGCTGTGCCGTGTCATCCTGACGCAAGTCAGGATCTCCGTATGCGAATCTACGAGTTGGAGCTTGCGAATCAACGAGTTCGATACTGCGAATCAACGAGTTGACTGGTAGAATTTCACCATGGACCACTTACTGACAAGGCACTCTGAATCTACGGCAAGAGAGATCCTCAGTTTCATGCCCGCTCTGATCATCGAAGGAGCGAGGCAGGTCGGAAAGAGCACTCTAGCCGGGCAATTAGCCTCAACGACCAGGGCTCTCGTATTCAATCTGGATGACGCCCAGACCCGTGGCGCCGCGGAAGATGATCCGCCAGGATTCGTTGCCCAAGCCGGTGATCGCCTCCTCGTCATCGATGAAGTGCAGCGGATGCCAGAACTGACCCTCGCGGTGAAGTCGTCCATCGATCAGAACCGTAGAC